>BNJT01002905.1_pt1 | contig 254282 bp, 373 predicted proteins | sample 8540491 | NCBI WGS metagenome assembly BNJT01 (sample SAMD00202455, study PRJDB9452) | human saliva metagenome | host: Homo sapiens
CACACCCTAAAAGAAAAAGTGCTCAGACCGAGCACTTTTTTTAGGTATAATCAACTTACTTTTTAATCATTAAGTTCCCAATGACCATTTTTCCCTTTACCAACATATTTAATATTAGGAATTTCTTTTTATATATCTTGTAATGGTTTTTTTACTAACTCCTAATATCATAGCTATATCTTTACGGCTCACTTTATTGTCCTCTTTAATCATATCTTTGATTATGTTTTCAATTTCTTCGAGGGACATTCGAGAGACATCTTGAGAGACATTTCGAGAGACATTCCCTCCACCCACCTTTTTGTGTCGCTATCTTCTTTAAAGGAATAATCGTTCTAAATATATCTCCCTCTTCAAATAACGGATTTTTGTCCTGAAGTTTCTTAGGTACTGCTGCAGTTTTTCCTGCAAACAAAGTCTACTCATCCACGCAAAGAGCCTTCCGCTACTACAAAAGATCAAAGCCAGCATAAACATGAAAAGACTTAGTGAAATCATACTGCCTGCTGTACCGCCCCGAGCAAGAGTATTTCCCAGCGCGCCAAGCATTTTTCCGGTAAATGTAAAGTTGGAAGAAATAGGATGGGAAGCCTTCAAGATGAGCTCATGATTCCGAAGATGAAAACGTAAGGCCATAAAGAAGAAAGCATATCCTACAAAGCCTCCCAGAAAAAAATCCAAGCAAAAAAATTCGTCCAAAATAGAGGAAAAGAAAAGGATTCCCTAGGCTGACGGCTTTTCATAGAAAAAGCCCTCGTATTTTTCTTTGTATTTTCTATCCCCTTCCAAAAACCGATAAGCCCAAAAAGAATAGACCGAGAGCCAGTAAGGCATATTCAAAAAAATAGATCCATGAGATCCTCCTTTCTACTGTTCCGAAAGGTCAAAGGGCAAAAATCGGAAGCGCGCAACTCAGTCCAAAGGCGAGACACTGCATGGTGCCATGGATTACCTGGGTAGACTCCTCCACGCCGGTTTTACACCAAAGCGCAAAATGCTCACAATTTCGGAAGATTAGGTTATACTCTTCCTCTCCCACCCTTTCTCTAGCTCTTCTTACCGTCTCTTCCGGAGCAAAAATCCGGTACTCCTTGGTATTGGCAAAGGGAAGTTTGTCTCCGGAATACAGCTTTTCGGAACGATAAATCTTTATCGGCAGCTTTTTCCTGAAAATGCAGATAAAAAAACTCACCGCCATCCTTCATAAACTCTGAAAAGCTCGCCTCATGAATAGAAATCGGTCCTAAGAAATCGTCGCCTTCTCCGGCATAGTGAATCACTCTTAAATTTCCAATATAAACCCCATAATGCTCATAACCGGGTCTATGCACAGCGATCACATCTCCTGCTTCCAGAAAATGTCCCTTAGCAAGCCTGTCCAGTCTGGCTTCCATAGCCTCTTTACTGCCAATCGCTTTCTGCACAGAAGCGCTATCCACAATTCTGTATCGATTGGACAAACGGTCTCTCTGCAAGAAAAAGCCTTGAAGCTCTTTAGCACTTTCCCAGTCTCCCTTTTCGCTAATGATTCTGGGAAGCTGACCTATTCCATCCCCAATCTGCTCCCCTATATCCTTTAACTCCCGGCCCAAATCCTCCAGGGATTCCTCTATTCCTGTAGAAAGTTCTTCCTTGGCACAGTCGATTTCCTCCAGAAAGTTTCCCGAAATTGTTTCCAGTTCATCCTCCCAATTCTCTTCCATATAGGACAATCCCTCTCCTATCGTATCTCCAAAATCCGATAAATTCTCGCAAAACTCCTCCATGGAAGATTGCAGTCCATCCAAAAAGCTCCTCTACAGGATTCAGGCAATCTTCCCAATCTCCAAACAATAGCTTTTTCCATACTCATTCTCCTTAAAAACATTCTTGTAAAAACTTCTTTAATATCGGTCCGGAAGTACCACCTATCCTTTGATAGACAATTCCTTCCGAACCTGAAAGCGAGTATAAATCTACTCTTCCTGTGGAAGATAAGATGATTTTAGCTTTTTAAGGAGGACAAATAATGTCATTCTATATTTTTCTTTATGAGATTTTTTTATAGAGTGTAAAGGGGAATAAAAAGAGCTTAGCCGGATTTAATGGGGTTCAATGGAAAATGCTTTTTAAACCAACAGGATTTTTGCAGAAAAAAAGAACCATCGCCCAATGTTTTTAAAAATCACTAAAAACAATTGGATGATGGTTCATGCTTTACTTTTTCTTTCCTCCAAACAGAGATTTCTCCCTTTCCCAAAGGGATCCTGAATCTTTAAGGAAATATCCGCCTTTCCTCCCAGAGCAGGATGACCGCAATGAGGGCAATTAAACTTTCCCACATCGGGATTAAAGCTGTATTTCTTATGACAATGGGTGCAAATCCTCCAATCCGGTAATAGGGACATGTTCATTCCTCCTTTGATGAAATCTAATTTTTTTCACTGCAAACTATAACTATTCCTGATAGAGCTTTTAACATCTCTTCAATACTTTACTCTTTTACTTTCGAAAATAAATTTTTCAAAAAGTAAAAGCTATTTACTGTTGAAAAACTTTCAGGTTCTATATGTATTTTTTTCATCTCCAATATTATTTTTTTATATTTTTACTCTAAGTTCATCATCCATTTCGAAAGAAAATTTCTCATCCATACAAATAATACTAATCTTTTTATTAGTTTAGCCTAAGCAACTCTTTAGAGCATAAATTGAAGCACAGTTTTTTTGCATCAATAAGATTAACACTAGCCACATCTTTCATATGCATAAAAAGTTCTGAAATCAAAGGAGAATATTTTGATACCATTACGATTTTTTTACATTGAGATTAATATCATTAAATTTATTAATATTGTAATAGCCAAGAATTTTTTTGCGCAAAACTCTAATACATCCTCTGAAGAATGAATCTCTGTAAAGTCATTACCATCAAAACTAAGTCTCTCTAACCCCCATTGGGGTTAATATCTATTGCAATCCACTTTGTAGTAGCAGTACAAATCAAAAGATTATATTCCATTATTCACCTACTTCAATATAGTGTTGTCTAGTAAAAATTCTTAACAAAGTTACCGTTTATTGTCTTAATTCCATAACATTTTTTTAAAGGCTTCTTTATCACTAAGACCGGGATTTGTGTTTTTCTCAATTTCAAGAAGAGTATCAACAGTCCCCTGAATCTTAGTACTATTTTTTTCTGTACCATCAACATAGTGCAAAATATCAGAAATGCTCTGCCCATCCGTTTTAATAACTATTGCAAGTTCCCCCATCTTTGATTCAGTAAAGAAACTCTGATTATGACCAATCATATTAATAAATTCCCCCATAGGAAATTCTTGGTATTTGTCAATCATAACTCCTACTGTTAGCTCAATGCCTTTCTGAATTTTCTTTTCCTCTGTACTCAATTTTGATTTTTCCGGATCCAGTTTATAGTCTTCTACAGCCTTAAGATATTCCTCATAGCAATCAAAAATCATCAGGGTTCAAGTCACTTTGAATCGCCTTATCCCCTAAATCCTCCACATCTGTTTCTGGTTCTATGAGCCCCAGTTCTTTTCCAAGTTCTAGTAAAGGAGCAGCTAAACTCTTTAAACCTTGAAGGGCTAATCCGGCTACTGCCAGTCCCTTCATAACTCCTGCCACTGCTGTAGTAACAGCTACTATAACACCTGAAAAAAATCCCATAATCTTATTCCTCCCTTAGCTTAAATAAAAGCAACACTGCTATGGAAGATTGCAGACCATCCAAAAAGCTCCTCTACAGGATTCAGGCAATCTTCCCAGTCTCCAAACAATAGCTTTTCCATACTCATTCTCCTTAAAAGCATTCTTGTAAAACTTCTTTAAATATCGGTCCGGAAGATCACCTATCCCTTTGATAGGCAATTCCTTCCGAACCTGAAAGCGAGGTATAAATCTACTCTTCCCGTGGAAGATAAGATGATTTTAGCTTTTAAGGAGGACAAATAATGTCATTCTACGTTTTCTTTCTAAGATTTTTTTATAGAGTGTAAAGGGGAATAAAAGGGTACAAAGAAAAAGAACCATAGCCCAATGTTTTTAAAAATCACTAAAAACAATTGGATGATGGTTCATTCTTTACTTTTTCTTTCCCCCAAACAGAGAATTCTCCCCTTTCCCAAAGGGATCCTGAATCTTTAAGGAAATATCCGCCTTTCCTCCCAGAACAGGATGACCGCAATGGGGACAATTAAACTTCCCCACATCAGGGTTAAAAGCTGTATTTCTTATGACAATGAGGGCAAATCCTCCAATCCGGTAATAGGGACATGTTCATTCCTCCTTTGATGAAATCTAATTTTTCACTGCAAACTATAACTATTCCTGATAGAGCTTTAACATCTCTTCAATACTTTCTTTCATTTCCAAGCGAAGGCTTTCCGGACTTAGCAGCTCTACCTTCTTCCCTTGACTTAAGAGCCACATCAAAATTCCCTTTCCGTAAACCTCTGCTTTGATAATGAAATAGTCCGCTCCTTGCTCCACAATGGTTGCAGTAGGTAATCGATCCGTGATAGGCTCCGGATTTTCTCCGTAAAATTTTATGAGCACTCGTTGCAAATCTCCACCATACATAAACTGTACTCGTTTACGGAACTCCCCCTCTTCAAAACGCTCACTGCCCCGCTCAAAGAAGCTTTCTTTACATTTCTTATAATTTTCAATCCTATCCAGACGGAAAATAGCAGGGAAGTCATACTTCCGCCGATAGCGCCCCTCTTCGTTCTTTTTCCATTATAAAGGCATTTAAATAGAAATAGTATTCCGAAAATAAGATGGATACCGGCGCTACTACTCTTTTAATTTTATCTCGCTTGCCGCTCCCCTTGCAGTAGTCAATGGACAGCAAATTCTTTTCATGAATAGCCAAGCCAATTTCCCACAGCTTATCCTGAAGACTTTCCTTCTGTATCCCCACATAATGATAACGCTCATTACCAATCAGCTCTTGTACAAGCTTCATACTTTCAGCAGGAACACAGGAATCCACCATTTTCTGTAAAATCTCATTTACTTCCTCCACCGGAAATGCACGAGATTCCAAAATAATCTTAGACACGGCAAGAATTTGGCTGTTGCTCATCTTGGAGGACTTATTTTTCTCCATTCTGAAGCATTTTTCTGCCTTGCTATAGAGAATCTTGCATTCATCTTCCTTACCGTCCGCCAATACTTCCGATAGGAAAATACGAATTTCATCAATGTCCCTTTGAATAGAGCGTTCGTCCACATGGTACTTCCGGGCCAGCGCAGCCTTATTCACCGGATGCCCCTTTGTAAATTTATCGTATAACTCTAGAATACGCAAGGTTTTGGAGGTTTTATCGCCGGGGTAATCATAATCCGCTTGGGAGGCGGTTTTAAGGGGTAAGGTTTTTTTCAGTTGTTGAGGGTTTTGGGTTCATAACAGATTCTTTCTTTTATATGATTTAGTTCACATTTCACTTTCTCTTTTGCTTTTTATCGTGGTACCACTGCATAATATCCTCACATTCATCTAATGGATCAGAAAGAATAGCCAACTCATCATTACGCTTGATTTGATCACCATTTTTTTACTAAATAAAATATTTTTTTCCTATAGATTTTGTTTTCATTTTATAATCACGATATCGATCAAATAACTCTCCTCGACTAAGCTCTACTTTTCCGCTTAAATTATTGCATTTATGTATAATAAGAATTTCAGTTTCAGGTTCAACAATATCTCCATCTGATTTTAATAATTTACATTGATAAATATCTTCATTCCGTGGATATTCATGAAAAAAACAGAATATTGGTCAATTACTTGATTATCAAATTTTAGAATTTTTTTCTTCTACTATCTAAAAATTTTTTATTATCTTCTTTTTACTATTTAACTGTATGTACCGATACCTTAGCTCTTCGAGTTCATTATTTATCGTCTCTAAATCTTTACCAAATTTTTTCTCTAATTCTTTTAAGCTCTCTTTCATCAGAGATTAAATTTTTACAATTAAATCTAAATACTATCGAAAAGCTTTCCGGTTCTATTCTTAATGCCTCACTCGCTTCATTATCTTCATAGCTAACGGTAAGATGATTATCTACTATAAAAGAGAATCTCTCACCCATGCAAAAGATGCCAATCTTTATATTAGCTTTTACTTCGCAATTCTTTAAAATATAAATTGGCATCACTGTTTTTGCATCAATAAGATTAACACTAGCAGCATTTTTTTCAGTTGCATAAAAAGTTCTAAAGTCAAAGGAGAATACTTTGATACCATGACAATTTTTACATTGAGATTAATATCATTAAATTTATTAATGTTGTAATGGCTCAGAATTTTTGCACAAAACTCTAGTACATCCTCTGTAGAATGAACCTCTGCAAAAGTCATTACCATCTAAACTAAGCCTCTCTAACTCCCCATTTGGATTAATATCTATTGCAATCCACTTTTCAGTAGAAGTACAAATCAAAAGATTATATTCCATTCTTCATCTACTCCAATATTATGTTATCCAGTTTAATTTTTTTACATCTTTTGCTATTTATTGTCTCAATTCCATAACGTTCTTAAACGCTTCTTTATCACTGATACCGAGATTGGTATTTTTCTCAATTTCAAGAAGAGTATCAACAGCCTCCTGAATCTTTGTACTATTTTTTTCTGTGCCATCAACATAGTGTAAAATATCAGTAATGCTTTGCCCATCCGTTTTAATGACTTTTGCAATCTCTCCCATCTTTGCTTCAGTAAAGAAATTCTGATTGTGACCGATCATATTAATAAATTCCCCCATAGGAAAATCTTGATATTTCGCAATCATAACTCCTACTGTTAGCTCAATACCTTTCTGAATTTTCTTTTCCTCTGTACTCAATTTTGATTTTTCCGGATCCAGTTTATAGTCTTCTATAGCCTTAAGATATTCCTCATAGCAATCAAAATCATCAGGTTTCAAGTTACTTTGCATCGCCTTATCCCCTAAATCCTCCACATCTGTTTCCGGTTCTATGAGCCCCAGTTCTTTTCCAAGCTCTAGTAAAGGAGCAGCTAAACTCTTTAAACCTTGAAGGGCTAATCCGGCTACTGCTAGTCCCTTCATAACTCCTGCCACTGCTGCAGTAACAGCCGCTATAACACCTGAAAAAAATTCCCATTGTCTAATTCCTCCTTTAACTTAAGTAAAAGCAACACTGCTTATGTTCATAAATATCATCATCATTAAAATCGGTTTTTAAAAAAATATTTGAGAAAAGAAATCTAGTAATGCCCTTAATCGTTTTTCTTCATTTTCTGAATCTGCAATTGCCTTCCCTGAAATTCTTTCATATCTGAAATCAACTTTTCCCATAATTTTTTTCTTCCGCTATAGCATATTGCTTGACAATGGCCTGAAATCTTACTTTAAACTTCTGATATTTCTCCTGATCTATAGATAACTTTCTAAGCATGGAAACGATTTCTGAAAATAGAGGCATTAATCCTCCTAGTTCCAAGTATTGGTAATATCCTCCCAAATACTCCTTTTTCTCCAAAAATCGAACTCTGACTTCTTCGTTATCTATCTGTTCCTCATTGGTATTGCTCACCTGTTTGATATGCACATGTACCGGCTTATCCGTATGCTCCGAAAAAACAATTGCATTTCCTACTGTCAATGCGGACAAATATTCCTTCTGCTTATCATCCATAAGCATGGTGTCACCAACCGCCTCTTTATCATCCTTAGCTAAAATTTTATGGATAATTTTGGTATTGGTATTCTTTAAAACTTCCGGAGCCAGCTTATTGGGGATCTGATCAACAACAATAAGTCCTTCTCCATACTTTCTCACTTCTGCCAACAAATCCGTAAATGTTTCTACCGCTGTTTTCTTTGAACCGCTGTCTCCATACTCCACTTTCGCCAGTAATCTATGGGCCTCTTCTATCAGCGTTATATGCTGATAATTTGGATTGTTTCGATGTTCATCCTTAATAACAGCTGATAACCGTGCTAGGATAAATCCCATGAATAACGATTTATCCTCCGGAGACTTTAACTCCTCCATTTCCAAAATGACATTGTGATGTGCAATAAATCGAAAATCTATGGAATGCTCACAATTTAACATATTCCCCTTGGAACCTACGGTCAAATTTGAAAGTCTGCTGACCAAAGATCCAATATAATCTCCCTGCATCTGAGCACTAAAGTGCTTACTTTCAACAACTTCCTTCATAACATGCAGTAAATCGGATAGTATGGGAAAACTATTCACTTCAGGATCAAATGCTTGATTTCCATAAATTTCATTTTCATTGGTATCAATATTCCAGCCTTTTTTTTGATAAATCTTATAAATGGCCTCTTCCAAAAGCTGCGGCATAGAAGCTTCCATAGGAAAGGCAGAAGTAAAAAGTAGCCTTAATCATATCCACATGGGCAGAGATTACCTCCCCTTGATTAGTTCAAATGGATTGATTCTAAATGGTGCCACCATCTCATTCCCCAAGGTAAATACAGTGACATCCTGATCTTTTCTGATCAAAGTTCTATATTCTGTTTTTTTGCCGGTTCAATAACCAAAAAAGGAACATGTGCTTCTGAAAGCAATCGATGGCAAGTTGTCGTCTTCCCGCTTCCGGTAACTCCTGCAATAAAAGTATGCTTGGCTAAACTATCTTTAGAGAGAAGAAATGGAATTTTCTCCAAATCTCTCCCTTTTTGTACCATTACTCCCAGAGAGATGGCATAATCCTTTTCTATAGCTTTTTCATTTAATCCAAAACCAATCGTTTCTTTAAGCGAAAGCCCCGGCACTTCCTTTTGAGGCAGCCCTGCAATTAGGCTGATTTCTCCTGATGTCAAATAAGTATTTAAGCCAATAAGATAGCTGTATTCAGGTCTTCCAAGCAAAAGTAATTGTTCGTTTAACTCAAAACTTCTCTCTAAATACTGATTTTTGGAATGTAGATAAAATATTCCTATTTTTAGGCTCTTCCATATCAATCCTTTGTGCATATAAAGGACTATAGGATGATTGATTTCCCGTAAATAAAGACATAATCCCAGACTCAAGCCTATTTGCATGTGATGGTTCTTTTGCCATATAAAAAATAGAGGTTTTGTACAAACCTTTACAATAGCCTGTGTTTAAACGTTCTATTAAGCTTTCATCAATATATCTCATTAATTCTGACGCATGTTTATTGGCAATCTCACTAGTAATTGAAGTGGAACTTCCTCGATTTGCACTGAAGCCTTTATTTTCACCCTCCTGTGTATTGGAATTTGTCCCTTCAGAATATGACGAACTTAGACTACTTCCCCAGGGATCATTGATGTTAGTACTTCCTTCTTGTGTTCTTTGGTTCTTAGTATAGCCCCAAGTATTTCCTTCTGTAGTTGATTTATTATTACCGTAGGGAAAAAGAACTCCCCTCACTTATTCCAGTTTGAATAGTTTTTCTTTGAATCTCTAGATAGACTATTATATAGTGCATAGGCACTTTCTCTTACCCTACGTATTTCTTCTTTTGAGACAGGTTCACAAACAATCACCAATCTCCAGTCCAGCCCAAGCATACTGTTTACTAATCTATCGATACCTTGGAAATCATATTCTTCCCCATTCTCTTTTTTTATTAATGGAAGGGATTCCTAAGATTACACCGGCATTTTTTATAATGGTGTACGCTGGACTCCCCTAGCCGCTCAAGTTCCTGACCTGTCATCTTTTCAAGGGTACTCCCATTAAAGTTCCCCTCAAAAAAACATTGGCAACAATTTCTCCATAATTGGCCGCAGATAATTTTTTTCCAAGAACCGGCTGATTGTCATTCTTATTCTGTACTACCCCAAAACAAATTTCTATTCCTTCTTCCGTCCCGGTTAGAATATACACAAAATTAAATGCTTCATTATTCATGGATAATAAAACATTTTCAAAAAGCTTCTCTTCTGGGGTAGTCTTCATCAAAAAGCCAATTGTTTTTACCTTGTAAAAACACTGTTCATTATTCCTCAATTCACCATTAATTGGAAAGTCGAACTTTACAACCGACTTAATTACTGCATCATCCTTTAATTGAATTTTTGTCATATAACGTAAAGATATCATCGGTCTCTAGTTTTCTTAAGCCAAATCCTTTACTAAAATTATTAAACATTCACTACCCCCTTTTTTTATAAAAATTCCATTTCTGCGAATTTTTCAACTCCTAAAAAATTCTCAGGATATTAGTATATCCCCTTTAGATGACAACTTACGTCAACCTAATGGGTTTTTGTCCGCCTCCAACTCTCATTCAGAGAAAAAAACTTCATCGATAGATTCATTATTAAGTAGAGCAGACATTAAATTTGTGTTAACATCAGCCATTGGAACGGATTTCACTCCTTTAAGTTTTTTTGTTTGGTCACTAAAATCTTAAAAAGAAGTTCATTTCTTTTTCTATGATTAATTTTTATTTACACAAAATATTTTTATGCCGTCTTTGTTAACCAATTTAATGAAATTTTTCACAAATTAAGATTGTATTATTATTCATAACCGACAAGTATAATCCATTCACTATAAATTCTTCAATTATTAGTATCTATTGCCAGAAACACTCCGTATCATATCAAGATTGCAACTTGCTATATCACGTTTCTTTACAAATTCTTCAAAAAAAGACTTTAAACTCTTCTATTTCACTTTCTTCGTCTTCCAAATACTGGTATATCTTATGCAATACTCCAATAGAAAAAAACTGCATGCAAGTCCAAAATGTGGTTGATCCACCTTCAGGGTTACGAATAAATTTCAATGAATACCCATCTTCATTTACATTCATACCCATTGTTGCATTCAAACCATGTGATTCAAATGATAATCCTCCATAAATTGCATCATAATATTTTTTTCATAACCTGTTTCTTTCATCAAACCATAGAGGCTTGTTATATTGCTACATACTTCGTACCACTGAATATATACCTTTTTCTTTTTTCCAATTTTTCTTCTTTTTGGTTTCTAGTTTCCTTTTTTTCTAGCAGTATCCGTTTCTTCAAAAAAACTGTTTTTGATTTTATCAATCGTTCTAATGCTTGCCTTTTCTTTTCTAGTTTTTTACAATCTTCATCAAACTCATCTTTTCCTTTTTGAGCAATAATTAGTTTTCCATATTCAGATTCTGCATTAAAATAGAGTTCACTTTTTATCTAATTCTTGGTAATGATGTTCCAGATAATAAGCCGCTGATCGTTTTTGCGTATCATCTTTTAATATAAATTCCAGTCCTATTATGTTCTCAATCAAAGATCGTAGTATAATCTGTGCCGGTTCAAATAGACTTACAGAATATAAAACATTAATTGAATCCAGTTGTTCCATAATTTTTTTCTGATAAATGAAATAATAACAACATCAACAAAATTATCTATTCTTGATGTCCCTATTGTCATTTCATTTTCTACTTCTCCAAATCTAGTAATAACCAAATCTAATACATAGCTTGCCTGTTCAATAATTTCTTTAACCTCATCATACTTTTCTACATCAAAGAACAGATTGTCAAACACTTTTAGATATGAATTTTGCATAATGCCTCCTACTGTCAGTTTTCAAACTATACCTAAGTTCCCAGCTTCTTGTAATGTTGGCAAGAAACCTCCCACTCTAACAATTCAGTCAATTCAAATTTATCTATCCTTAATTTAAACTGATTTTATCGCTTTATTAACCTCTTGTAAAAAAGCTATACCCGATGCTCCAACCACCGGTATTCCGTATGGGCTTAACAAGAACCCTAATATCAATGCTTCTGTGCCTATTGAAAAATCTTTTTGAAACAATGATACAATTCCCAACAAAGACACACATAAACATTATCAAATACAGTATTGTCGCTCCTATAGCAATTAAAAATGTCAAAAATGCCGTGAGGATACTTAACACCAAGCTAATTGGAAACAAGATTTTTTAATATCCATTTTCATAAATACCCTCCATTTCTGCTAAATCATTCTAAAATGCCTTAAAGCATCCAGGATAGCTTTTTTTCTTTTTCCAGTGTGAATTGTGGAATAACGTGTTTCTTTTTGATTTATTATTTATTAATTCTATTCTATAATCGCAAAAATACACTTAGCAATAAAAATTCTTTCTATCTTTCTTCGTCAAATTAGATAATTCCCATAAAGTAATACTATCTCTTCCCTGCTCCAATTTTCACTAATACGAAATCAAAAAGAGGCGGCAAATACCGCCCCAAATATCGCATCTCCCATAATAGGAATTTTCAACATCAATCAAGCTCATTATATCTTGATAATTCTATCAGTTCCTTCTCACTCACACTGGCTCCCAAACAGCCAACTTCCTGCACACAAGCACTTCCCATGACATTTCCGTAGGTAATGCATTTTGAAATGCTTTCTCCTTTCACCAAACCATAAAGGAATCCGCTTAAAAATGCATCTCCTGCTCCTGTAGAGTCCACCGCTTTTTCCACCGGAATGGTATGTATCAGTCGAGAACTTTTGTCTGTTCTATTGAAATGATAGCAACCATCACGGTCTAACTTTATCGTTACATCTTCGAAGAAATCACTAAGTACCTTAGACGCTTCTTCTATTGTGGATTTTCCGGTTATTTTCAATGCCTCTTTTCTATTGGGAAGATAAAAATCCGCTAACCTAAGGTAGTCCTGATACTGCTCCAAGGACATATTATCATCCCAACCACTATCCAAAACCAAGGTGCAACCAATTTCTTTTAGCTTCCTGTATACATCATATAGCCCAAAATGCATCGTTACGATTTTTGCATCCTTTAAATACTCAAAAATCTGTGCTTGTAATTCTTCATCAAATTCTACTTCCTCCCTATAGGACATAAACGTTCTATCTCTTTCTGTTACCATGGAAGTAGTAATACATATAGGATTTTTATCCCCATGATAAAGATTGGTATAGCTTACGCCGTATTGTTTGAATTGCTCTTCAACATAGCGGGAAAACATATTTTTTCCGAGGAAAGTAGCAAATTTAGAAGGAACGCCTAAACGATGTAAATTGATGATGGTAGCGGGAACTCCACCGCCTAAACAAAGACGAAAATCATTCGAAAAGACTTCTTCTCCCTCTTCCGGAAGGCGTCCTATTCCGGTATAAATCATATCCAAATTGGAAACTCCAACACCTGCCACAAAGCTCATTAGTGCCACCCTCCAATATAGTCCTGATTAAGATCAATGTATCTATTCACAAGCTTTTTAGCATAAGAATAGGAGTTTACCAGTGGATGCACCATTAGTGCATCTATCGCCGTAGAGATGCTTCGATTTCTTATCGCATAGGATGCCAGTCTCTCATATTCTTTCACTTGTCGAATCAAGGTCATAGGAATCGGATCAGGACTAACCTTATGTGTCAAGATATTCCCCTTATGAATAGTACATGTAAGTTCCACAACATCATCATCCCGCAATCCCGGAATAGCTCCCTCATTTGGCGCACAGAGAATCATTTCTTTATCCTGCTGCTCACTTACAGCCTCTATATACCGAAGGGCTACCCCGGCATATCCCCCTTCATCAGGAGAGTAAATATCAAAATGGTATTCTGACTCTTCTCTCTTTACACCTGTTTCATTTGACATATAGGCCAATTCTCTTTTCCCATACCATTTTTCAAAAACTTTCAGGCAAGCTTCAAAGTCTTGATCCACATCCATTTTCTCCAGTTCCTGAAGCATCTGTTCGTTGATGTCTCTGATAACTTCTCCTCTGGTAATTCCTGCTTTGAGAATATTCTCTACCGCTTCCTCTCTGTAATAAAAGTAATACAAATATTCATTTAGTACACAAGCGAAGTGGTTTACAAGATCCGGTTTAAACACTCGCATATCCGTTTTTTATAGATATCCGGGTTCTTAAGGAGCTCAGGTAAGATCTCCTTTCCCGTCCAATTTTTATGCTATTAAAATAAGAAAGATGATTTAAACCATAGCAGTCTCCTGTAATTCTCTCCGGACTCACATCATATAACTTAGCGAAGGATCTCAGCAAGCCGCTTGGAGCATCACAGATGCCAAAAAGTAAAATCATAGCCCAAGTCCCTTAAAGTCTGAGATACCACCCCTGCCGGATTCGTAAAATTAAATATCTTAACATCCGGAGAAGCTATTTTTCTTGCCAGTTCACAATACTCCTGTAAGGCAGGGATAGAGCGCATGGCAAAGGACAAGCCTGCTGCTCCGGTTGTCTCCTGTCCTAAGATTCCCAAGGATAAAGCTTCTCTCTCATCACGAACCCGCATCTCATCACCACCAACTCGTATAGTAGTGATCATGTAATTTGCATCCTTAATGGCAAGTTCCGGATTGCTTGTGATTTCAAATTCTATGTCCGGGTCAATTAACTTGGCAAGCTTAGCAGACATTTTTCCCAAAGATATTTAGCTTTCTGGAATCGTTATCCATGAAAACGATGTGCTTAATCCCTAATCTTTTGCCTGTTGCATAAGGCTTTTTGCCAAAAAGATGGATCTGACTCCCCCACCGCCTATAACCGCTATTTTTCATGACAAAACTCCTTCCTTTGCAAACCATTACATATCTGTTTCATTCATCTTGAATATTTTTATTGATAAAGAATACGCATAGAACTCCGGTGATGATTAATACAACGCCCATCATATTGGCATAACCATAATTACTTTCTTTCAGACTCGTTTTATACAAGTATAGCGGCAAGTTTAGAGTTAAATCTCCCGGACCTCCATTGGTCGTCAAGAAAATTAACTCAAATTCTCTTAACATACTTGTAGCCGCAATAATCACTGCTGTTCCGAGAACCGGACGAATTAAAGGCAATCTAATACTGATGTCCATAACAAAATCAGATGCACCGTCAATCTTTGCCGCCTCATAAATATCCTCAGGAATAGAAAACAGCCCTGCAAGAACGATAATGACAATCATCCCTGAATAGAGTAACCACATACTTGTTACCGTAAAAAGGCACTATTCGGATCAAAAAACCAGTTTTTCGTAATTGGCTTACCTAGTATTGATGACAAAAAAGAATTCACCAGTCCATATTTTGCATTAAAAACATTTAAAAAGATAACTGCTAACGCCGCAGAAGAGATTACATTGGGAATCATAAAAATAGTTCTAAAAATCTTCCACCCGCGGAAACGCTTGGCTAATATCAATGCTAAAACTGTTCCTATAAAAACATGAAAAATGCCTTGCAATATAGTCCAAATCACTGTGTTAAAGATAGATTGAAGCATTCTGGGATCTGCTGTAAATCCAAGAAAGTAGTTTTTGAGGCCCACAGGGTGAAATACACCGCCGGATTTCCATTCAAAAAAGGAAGTTATAAACACGATGAGCATAGGAACAAGATACAACATCATAAATAGTATCATTGTCGGTAGAGAAAAAAAGTATAATCATCCATTTCTTGTTCCTTGATTGCATAGTATTCCTCACCTTCCTATTGCTGGAAACAGTCTTAGCATCATCAATTAGCCTATAATTTTTACTGATTCTTCTGGGCTGCTTCCGTTAATTTTTTTGCAAATTCTTCTGCAGTGATTTTGTTTTGAGCCAATAAAGGATATTCCACGCTCACTTCATCCACTACATTGGCAAACCATAAAGACTGAAAGTCATTGATATGTCTCTTTGCTGTATTGGCCAAGTGGATAGTTTCCTGAACCAACGGATATACCTTAGAGTCTACTTCTTTCTTTAAGCAGGGAATCTCACCGGTAATTTCCACATTAGCTTTTTGACTGTCTTCATTGGTCATAAACTTCACAAAAGTAGCTGCTGCCTTTCTTTTTTCTTCCGTCTTAGCTGCTACATTAAAACCAATCTTTCCGGCATCATACATAAGATCTCCGGGAAACGCAGCTACGCCAATCTTATCAGCAAAGCCTTCTTCCACCTTATCCGTGTCATAAAAATCCCCCACCATCCAAGGTCCATTCGCTATGATAGCAGTTTGCTCCGTAAAGAAATTTCCGGCTGCATTCTCATAAGCACCGCCAATGGCATCTGTAGAGGTATATTCGTTAAACATCTTTTGGATATCAGAAACCGCATTTACAAAATATTCTTGATTATAATCCTTGGGAAGGCTTGTATTCATAAACTTTTCCCCTTCCTCGGTCTGTCCAACTATGGCACCAAGCATAAGAGAAGTTACCCATCCGGAATCTGCCGTATCCATAGATAAAGGAGTAATGCCTGCAGCCTTTAATTTATCGCAGTTCTGGAAAAACTCTTCCCAAGTGCTTGCAGGTTTTTCTATACCCGCCTTTTCAAATAAGTCTTTATTATAAAAATAGCCAATAACCTGTTTGGAAATGGGAGCACCGTAAATCTTCCCATCACGGGAGTTGACTTCCCAACATTTTTCATCAATAGAATTTTTCCATTCTTCATCGATGTAAGGTGTTAAATCCACAAACTTATCCTGCATCGTATCAATTAAGTTATAGCCTCCTGCCGCAATCACATCCGGCAACGCATCTGAACTGTACAAGACTTTCATCTTATCTACATAAGCCTGATCTCCGGCAATTTCCTCAACATTCACTTTGATTTCATCACCATATTCCTTATTGAAAGCGTCCAGTCTATTATGAAACCATTCCTTTGACGAACTCACTCCAACCCAGGATGTGGCAAAGGTGATTTCTACTTGGCCTTCTTTGCTTGCCTCTTGCCCCTTAGCTTCGGTGCCGGATGCTTCTTTTGAAGAAGGAGAGCAAGCTGTCAGCCCTCCAAAACATACCACTCCTGCTAATAGCATAGACAATGACTTCCTAACTACTTTTTTTCATAATTTCTCCTTCCTTAACCTTTTATTGCTCCGGTGACCATACTTTGCGTCACTTGTTCTTGTAAGATAATGTAAATAATAATACTGGGAAGAATCACCATCGTAAGGGCTGCAAAAAGTGCCGTATAATTGAACGAAAACTGCGTAGTAAAATAATTTAGCGCTAAGGGTAATGTTCTTACTTTTTCTGACTTTGTCAAAACCAAGGCAAACATAAATTCATTCCATGACATTAAAAAAACTGTAGAACAGCAACGGTAGACAGTCCCGACTTAGCCAACGGAAGTACGATTACAAAAAATGTTCTCATATATCCGCAGCCATCAATATAGGCCGCCTCTTCCAATTCCTTGGGAATACTTTGAAAGTAACTTCGAATAACAAAGAAGGACGTTGGTAATCCCAAGGCAGTATGAACCAAAATCAATCCGATAATCGTATCAAACAGATGAATACTCACCATGATCCTATAAATCGGCATAAGGAGTGCAGAGCTGGGAATTAATAGGGAAGAAGAAATCATTAACGCCATAAGGGCTCTTCCTTTAAATTCGAACCTTGCAAATACATATGCTGTCATGGATACAAACAAAAGATTTAATATTGTACTTGCAGTAGCAATGATTAGGCTGTTTCCATAAAACCGAAGTATTGGAGACACCTCCAGCGCAACTCGGTATCCTTTAAAATCAAAGCTCGAAGGAAGCGAAAATGCAGAAAGCATGATTTCTCGATTTGTTTTAAAGGAAGAAAGCAAAATCCATGCCAAAGGAGCAATCGATATTAGAGTAAAAACACCTAATAAAATAATCTTTATTGTTCTAAGAAGAAATATTCTTTGGTGGTTCGGCATTTATTTTCTCCTCTCTCATAGATTTATTTCTTTTATACCCTTTGATTTTCCGCACATGTGCTTCTTTCTATTATTCTAAAGGGGAACATAATATCTAAAGTCTTATGTTCTGTTTCATTCATAAAAAAATCCAAACACTGTGTGACAAAGGCTTTAATAGGTTGGTGAATCGTAGTCAATGGCGGATTGTATTTTTCCGCAAAAGCTATATCATCAAAGCCCAAAACCGAAACATCCCTTGGAACCTCTAAGCCATTGGCAATTAATGCTTTGATGGCGCCCATTGCCATCTCGTCACTAAATGCAAATACTGCGGTAAATTCTTTTTTTGCTTTAAGTGTTTTTTCGGTCAAACGATATCCCATTTCATAGGTCATTTTCCCATAAGCAATAAGCTCTTCTTTACCTTGAAGAGAATACTCTTCCAAGGCTTTTCTACATCCCATTAATCTTTGAAATGTAGATCCTATTTTATTTTCAAAGTCAGAAAGAACCAGTATATTTTCATGTTTTAACTGGATAAGGTATTTCATCCCTTCATACGCAGCCATCAAATCATTAACATGTACCGATTCCACCTTATCATTTTGGGAAACGCCGCCACACATAATGGTTTTTATGTTTTTTTGAATGAATGTATTTTAAAAATATCCGGGTTAATATGTTCATCCAGATAAATAACACTTTCGATATTCATTTTCCGTAATAAAAATGCTTATAGTCACTTTCTTCATTGGAATAAGGAATGATAATCAAGCGATACCTATACCTAGATAGCTGTTCTAAAAATCTCTTTTACTACATCTCCATAAAATGACAGCTCTAAATCCGAGAGCAACAGCGCAATGACCCCTCTATCCTTTCTTTTTCTATATTTATGAATATAGCCAAGCTTTTTCTGCCGCATTTTCTATTTGATTACTAAGTTCCGTTCCTACTACGCTACTTCCGGAATAATATCTTGAAACAGTAGCAGGGGAAACGCCGGCAGCTTTGGCAACATCTCTGATTGTTGCTGAAATTTCTTTTCTATCATTATTTGCCATATATTAATGTTTCTCTTCTTTCTAGTGTATTATATGTAAATAATAATTGTAATTTATAGATTTTTATTGTATATAGTGTTTAATCTTAGTCAATATTGTTTTCAGTTGTTTCATTATATTTTCAACTGTTTCATTATTTTTCTTTGCATTTTGTCACAATCAACTTAGGGCTACGAACGAAAAAGGGAGACCTCACGATCTCCCCTTCTCTATTAGCAGCTATCATAGTTACTGATCACCAGACTTTATCGTCTCCCACTTGTCGATTGAGAATCACTAACCTTTTATTAAACAAGTTGCCAAATATACTAATTGCTATCAATCCCTATAATTACGTAGGTTATATTTCGTCACTTAGATTCTTTTCAAGATATATTAATATTGCACAAAGTATAAATCCTTTATTTCTTTCCTTACACTCCTCTCAGCAAAAACGCCATATAATGCGGCACCGTCAATATCTCCCCTTCTCGTCCCAGATTATAATCTCCGATTTTAATAGCCTGTTCCACATGATACTTATCTTTATTCTTCAGAATGGTCTTCGTGCTTTTCGTGTTTCCGTTGGCGGCTTTCACCTCAACCAAAGTGGCCTTTCCCCGGTAGCGAATCACAAAGTCCACTTCCAAACCGCTGTCTTTGTGAAAATAGTATAGCTTCCTTCCCATTTTTTGGAAAATTCCGGCTATAAGATTTTCAAAAATCGCGCCTTTATAGCTATAAATATTTCCCTGCAAAATATCGAATTGAGTACCGTCATCCAACATCGCTACAAACAGTCCTGTATCATTCATATACACTTTGAAAATATCCGGTATGGCATTACCGGACAGGGGCAATTCCGGAGTCGTCAAGTTATAACAACGGCTGATTATACCCGCATCCTCTATCCATTGCAGGCTGCCAAGATACTGAGAGGCAGTGCTTCCTTTTTTTCACAAGAGAATACTGAAATTTTTTTATTTTTCCTTACTGAGCTGTTTCGGAATGGAGCTAAAACAGTCTCGAATTCTTCCCTTATCCGCCTTTTCAGCATATTTCAACATATCGTCCTGGTAGGAATGAAGGATATCCCTTTGCATCTGTAAAACCAGATTCATTTGCTTGGAATCCACAAAGTTTTGAACAACATTGGGCATTCCTCCCACAACAATATACTGAAGCAATAGCTCTCGCAGTCTCTGATGTAAAGCTTCCGGAATTTTTCTTCCCTTTGCAAATAGCCTTGAAGCATGGTGATAATCTCTTCACTGATTCCATTTGCCCACAAAAACTCTTCAAAAATCCAAGGGATACATTTCCAAGATGCTTTCATATCCCACCGGTATGGAGGCCGGTCTTTCTCCATAGCCCCTTTACGCCCAGCAAAGAACCGGTACATAGCACATCATAACGCCCATCCAGCTTGAAGAATTTCAAAGAAGTCCTAGCTTCCAGGGCATTCTTGAATCTCGTCCAGAATAATAATCGTTTCATTCGCTTCAAAAGAGATGTCCGGCCCCAGAAATACACTCATCATCATCGTGAGATGATCCACCTCTAAAGCGCCTGAGAAAATCTCCTTGTAATTGGGATTTTCAAAGAAATTCAGGTAAATCACATTTTTATACTGTTCTTTGGCAAAGGCATTTACAGACCAGGTCTTCCCGCACTGCCTACACCCCTTCAGAATGAGGGGATTTCTCTCCTTACTATTTTTCCAATTTAAAAGTTGCTTTTCAATCTTCCTTTTTAGCATACTCCCTCCTATAGGACTGATTTATGCTAATGATAGAAGTAAAAAGCAACTTTTTCAAGGGACTTTTTTGAGTTTTCTCAACTTTTTCAAGGGACTTTTTTCTATTTTCTCAACTTTTCCAAGGGAGTTTCCTAATAAAGTCTCTATTTTTCCAAGGACTTTTTCCTTTTCCTTTAGAACATCACATTTTTTTATTCTTCGAGTATAGCATCAGTCCAATCAAGGAAATGCTGGTCATCAGGCTCAAGATGGTGGCCATTGCCGCTGCAATTCCGTAAGAACCTCTGGAAACATAGGTATAAATCTGAATCGTCAGCGTTGTAGTCCTATAGTTATACAGGATGATTCCGGAAGACAGCTCCGTAATAATACTGATCCAGGAAAGCAGGGCGCCGGAAAGAATACCGTTAATCATCATGGGCATGGTTACCGCAAAGAATGCCTTCATTTTACTGCTTCCAAGAGAAATCGCTGCCTCCTCAATGGACATGGGGATTTGCTGTAAAATGGCGATAGAGGAGCGAATCGTATAGGAGTTCCTTCGAATCACCAGGGCCACAATCATGATGGCAAAGGTTCCCACCAATACAATAGGCTTTTCTGCTAAAAGCCAAGCACCAGAGAGATACCTACAACCGATCCGGGAATAACATAAGGAATCATGGACAAGGTATCAATCAGCTTGTTTGCAAAGTTGTTTCTTCTTACTACCAGATAAGCCACCATGATACTCAGAATAATGATGATAATCAGGGATGTTCCGGCAATAATAAAAGTGTTGGGAATTGCATTGTCCAAGAACTTCCAAGCATCAATATAGCTCTGTACGGAAAAATTCCTTCAGGAATCTCTTTCCTTTAGTTTTTCAGGAAGGAGGTATACATCACATAAACCTGAGGGGCGTAGGCACTAATCACCACAAGATAACAATACAGGTGAATCAGTACCCCTTTGATTCCCTTTGCCGGCTTCTTCTCAATAGGATGCAAGGCATTCATGGAAAAAGAAAAACGACTGTTAATGAATCTTTGAATCAGGAAAATGATGGTGGTAATCACAATAGCAATCACAGCCACCGCCGATGCATAATGCTTATCCGATCCCGTCTCACTCATAAAAGAGTTATAGATTTCCACCGGGAAGGTCTTATATCCTTCACCGATAAACAGAGGGGTTCCAAAGTCTGCAAAGGCACGCATAAATACCATTAGGGTTGCGGCAATAATGGAGGGTGCGCAGAGAGGAATTACCAAAGTAAGGAAACGCTTCCATCCGGAACAACCCATATTTTCGGAAGCTTCCAAAAGGGTATTGTCAATATTCTTTAAAGCCGCAGAAAAATACAGGAACACCAGAGGATATAACTGCATACACTCTACAATCATAATGCCTCTAAAACCGTAAATGGTAGGAAGCTTAATGCCGAAAAAGATTCTTAAAGAGTTGGGTAACCAAACCGTTTCTTCCCATTAAAAGAATCCAGGAATAAGCACCGATAAAGGGGGCAGACATACCGCATAAAAATGATAAAAACCTGTAGGATTTTTCTGTCCCTTGATTTTTATAAAAAGCTATGGAAATAGCCCAGGGAATTCCTACAATCAAAGTAATAATGGTGGCACAAAAGCTCACGGCAAAGGAATGATAAATCGTTTGCAAGTTATAGCTTTTGGCAAAAAAGCTCTGAAAGTTTGCAAAGCCTACACCCCCATCCTTTAAAATCATAGAATTTCGAAGGAGGGTGGACAGGGATAGATCATAAAAATCAGGTAAACGATTAAGATGGTCATAGAGATGAATGTCCAGACTTCCCATTTTTTGTTTGTTTTCATCTGTTCTCTCCTCTCCCTACAGCACGCCCTGAAGAATATTTTCACTGCCGCCTTCCAAGAAAACATTAACCTTATGGCTCTTAATCTGCAGCTTCACATTCTTTCCCTTAGGCAAAATAGAGTCAATTTCGGATTCCTTCACCGCCTCCACTTCTTTACCGTTACTTAACTGAATCCAATAGTGGGTATTTAAGCCTAAGAAAATGCTGTCAATAATCGTTCCTGCTATACCCGGCTCTGTTTCTTCCTGAATAATCCATTCCTCCGGTCTTACTGCAAGCTTTACAGGAAGTACTCCCTCTTGACAATGCTCTTCCTTTACATTGTTTAAGATAAAGGAATAATCGTCACAAACAGAAACCACCATTTGACCGTTTTCCTTTGTCAAGCTTCCTTCCAGCTCATTGCTGTGCCCGATAAAGTTGGCTACGAACAGATTTGCCGGTCTTTGATACAAGGCCTTGGGGGTTCCGATTTGCTGAATCACGCCATGGTTAAATACCGCAATTCTGTCGGACACGGCCATAGCCTCTTCCTGGTCGTGGGTAACATAAACAGTGGTAATACCGATACTGTTTTGTAATTGTTTAATGGCGGTACGCATCTCGATTCTTAACTTGGCATCCAGATTGGACAAGGGCTCATCCATCAAAAGCACATCCGGCTTAATCACCAGAGCTCTTGCCAAAGCTACTCTTTGCTGTTGCCCGCCGGAAAGCTTCTCCGGCATACGCTCCGCAAAGTCTTCTATCTGCATCAGCTCAAGAAACTTCTTAACTTCTACCGCTCTGTCTTCCTTGGAAACATTTCTATTCTTTAAACCGAACTCCACATTCTTTTCCACTGTCATGTTCGGAAAAATCGCATAGTTTTGGAAAACCATTCCAATATTTCTCTTGGAAGGGTCTAAATCATTGATTCTTCTATCTCCAAAATAAAAATCTCCACCCTCAATAGAGTTAAAGCCTGCAATCATACGAAGCAGAGTGGTTTTTCCACATCCCGAAGGTCCCAGCAGGGTAAAAAACTCTCCTTCTTTAATGTCTAAGGACAAATCCGGAATCACTACATTGTCCCCATATTTCTTTTACCGCATTTTTGAATTCGAATATTTACGCTCATAAAATCTTCCCCTTTTATAAAAGAGCTGTAAAAAAATAGAATATTGAAACTATTTTTTTACAGCCCCTATTCTAACTCTTTACTTTTTTACCAGCTCCTGCCAACGGTTCTGCCACTCTTCCTTCTTCTCCGCTACCAGCTTAATGTCTTCATAAGCTACTTTAATCTTGGAGAATGGAGGCATAAACTCGGAGGTATTTTCCACGGAGGTCATAACCGGACGAATGGTGGTATCCTTCAGAGCTTCCTGTCCTTCTTCAGAAATCAAGAAATCGATAAACTTCTTGGCATTTTCTTCGTTCTTAGCACCCTTTACGATAGCTACACCGGCAGGTAACCATACAGCACCTTCAGAAGGATAAACAACTCTTAAATTCTCTGCACCGTCTTCCAGCAAGCTTACGCAGGGGTCCTCATAAGAAACGCCTACTGCATACTCTCCATCAGCTGTTCCCTTGTAAATCTGAGAAGAGGAGGAAAGAATGGTTCCATCCAGCTGATCTACAAATTTTGCTACCCAATCCCAAGCGGCATCATCATAAGGTTCTTTACCTTTTACCAAAAGCATATTGGTGAGCTCTGCCCAGGCACTGGAAGAGTTGGTAGGATCACCCATAGCAATGTGTCCCTTTAACTTCGGCTCCAATAAATCCTCGTAGGAATTGAACTTCTCCGCATCCAGGCCAAGCTCTTTAAAAACATCCTTGTTTAAAAGAAGCGCTGCGGAACCGGAAAGCTTTGTATACTCAAAATATCCGTTAGGATTCTGATATTCCTTTGGTAACTTCGCATCATTGGGAGAAACATACTTCTCGTACAAATCCTGCTGTCCCATCCAGAAAGACATATTGATGGCTCCCCAGTTTACGTCTGCCTGAGGGTTATCCTTCTCCGCTTCCAGTCTCGCCAGAACATCTCCTGTTCCCATAGACTGAATGATTACCTTAATGCCGGTCTTCTCCTCAAACAATGGTACTACCGCTGCAATCTCGCTATCGGAGTTGGGAGAATATACGACAACTTCTCCGGAGCCCTTCACATCCTCAGCCTTCTCAGCAGAATCACTTCCTTTCTCCTCTGCTGCTGTTGTTCCTGCCTCAGATCCCTTCGCTGACTCAGCCTGCTTTGCATTTCCTCCGCATGCCATCAGGGAAAGACCTACCATAAGCGATACTGCTACGATACATAATTTTTTTCTTCATAAAAATCCTCCTGTACAAAAATGTTAAATTGTATAAAGGGAGTTTTTACCACAAAATCATCAATTTTTGCTACAGAGTAATGATTTAATGAGAATATTTTTTTAGGAAATATTCGATTGTTCTAATTATTGATTCCAACTGATTCAGAGAACTTTTTTCACAATAGAAACACTTTTTCTTCATGAAAAGAGGGAGGCCATGAGGCCTCCCTTCCTTTATCATCAGCTATCATGGTCGCTGATTACCAAACTTTATCGCTTCCCACTTATTGGCTGAGAATCACCAAACCTTATCGTCTCTCTCTTTAAAATGGTGGAGAATCACCAAACTTTACAAGTAAGTTACCAAATGTACTAATTGACGTCAATCTTTTTATTAACGTAAATTCTACTTCCCAAGTAATATTCTTTCAAGATGTATTACATTACCCACCGTAGTCAAGAAAAAGTGGACAAGTTCATAAAAATCCTTAGCCGTAAAGTCTGCCACCTCCTGAATCATCGCCCAATCTTCCCTGTTCGCTTCATCCAGGATTCCGCAAACCTGAAAGCCTGCCTGCTTAGCACTTTTGACGGCATGGAGCACATCTTCACAAACCAATACCTCCTCCGGTTTGGACAAGGAAAGTCGTTCCATAGCCAATTGATAAATCTTTGCCTCCCGCTTGGAGGTATTAAATTCTTCGCAAAGCAAAAGTCCTCGGAACTCCTCCCATACCTTAAGCCGTTTTTAGGGCAGCGGTAGCCAAAGAAGCATCTCCCGCTGTTGCAAGGATGCAGGGAATTCCACGCTCCTTCAGAAATTGTAAATATTCTTTAGCTCCCGCTTTTAAGGTTATCTCATCACAATAAGCCTTTGCTATCATCTCCTGGAGCTGTTCTCGAATCCTTTCTTCCGCAATATCCAGAGAATATTCCTTCTTTATGTAATGAATTCCCTCTGCAAAGGGCATAGTAGAAATTCTTTGGCTAAGCCCCTCTGTCTCCTCTTCAGTAAAGCCCAATTTCTGAAGATAACGCTCTCCTAAATTATTCCATAGAGGCATAGAATCCAGAAGGGTTCCGTCTATATCAAATATTACTCCCTTAATCAAAATCCACCACCTCCTCTTACATTTTTCCTTATGGGCTTAATTGATATAGGCTCTTCCATAATAGCAGTTCATATTCTGCACATCTCTTAAAAATCTTACAAAGCTTCTCTGTATTTTCCACATCTTGACTTTCATTCTCAGATATTACCGCTTCCCATTCCCTGTCCAAGCTGTCTATCCACAGTTGATTGGCCTCTACATACTCTTTTTGCTGAATAGGCGTCAAACCATGCTTTATACGGAGATGTTTGTATGGCATTTCCATACTTTTTCGTCATTTTTTGTCCTATATACGCGTAGCTCCAGGAGCACTGAAGCAATGCCGTAAGACCGGCCAAAAATCCCTCCTCCTTAACTTGTTTATGGATATAAGAAGTATAGTCACAGACTACCCGGCAAGCTTTAGTCTTTTTTATCTCCTCATCCCCTATGCCCAGCTTCTTCATTTCCGGGACGTGAACCAAGAAACACTCCTTCTCCGTAACGGAAATAATCTCCTCCATAAAACGCTGCATTGCAGGATTTTTCGAAAGAGAACGTAGTTCCTTTAGAATATTGATATAGTCCAGGAGATAAAAAAATAATCCTGGAGCATATAGTTTCTGAAAAGACTCTGATGCAGAGTTCCTTCCGCCATTTCTATCAAAAAAGGCTCTTCCATAGAGGAAAGCCAGAGATTTTCTGTCTTCTTATAGAGAAGTTCCGATAGTTTCACCATACTTCACCTTTTTCTCTCTATTTCATCCTATTTCAGCTTTATTTTTCTGCAATAATGGCTACATATCCACCGCTTTGATAGCCCTCGACTACTTCCTCCGGCTCATCATTGGTATACATGGGATTTTTTTCAAAAGGGTCTGGTAGAAGGAAAAGTTTTGAATACCCAAGCTTTTCAAAACATTAATTTTTCTCTTCCGTGGTATGCCATACTCCTGCAGAGACCAGGCCAGGGATAGGGCAGCTCCGGCATGGTACCCTTCAAGTATTCATGCTCATAGCTATTTACGCTCTTTGCCAGAAGATACATAAAGCCAAAAGGCGCTCTCCTTGGGAACATCCAAAAAGAATTAATTTGCCCCCTTCTTTAAAGCCTTCAGGCATTTTTCCGTAAGCAGGACTTAAATCCTCTATATAACTGGAGCTTCCGTTAAAATAGATAATATCATAGCTTTCCTCCTTTAGTTCCACGTCCTCAATCAAGCCATACTGAAGAATCTTCACGCCCCGCTTCTCCGCAATCTTCCCCATATCTTCTGACGGTTCAACACCTTCAATATGGGAACTGTCTATGTAACTCTCGAAAAGGCCACTTCCGCATCCCACGGACAGTAGTTTCTTCCCTTGTATGTCCCCTAAAACTTTTTTTCAAAAGTCTCAGTTCACTGGTAAACAGCTTTTCGTTCTTCATAAACCACTCATCATAAAGATTGGCAAATCCGTCAAATTTTTGTTTTTCTTGCCTTTTTCCATTTCTATACTCTCCTTTTCATTTTTTACATTTCACTTGAAATTTTGAAATTATGAGCCAAGGGGCCTGAACCCTTCCCTAAATCCAGCATGGCCGCCAACGCAGCGGAAAGATAAGCCTTAGCCTCCTCTATAGCCTCTTCCAATTCCATTTCCTTGGCAAGATTGGAAGCAATGGCGCTGGATAAGGTGCAACCGGTACCATGGGTATTGGGATTTTGGATTCGTTCTCCTTGAAACCAGATTTCTTTTTTTGCCCCTGCCTTAAACAGCACATCATTGGCATCATTAATGCTGTGCCCTCCCTTTACCAGCGCAGAACATCCGTATTTTTCCTGAAAGGCTGCAAGCGGCCTGCACCATCGCCTCTGCATCTTTAATCCCGGTACCTGTCAGGATTTCCGCCTCCGGAATATTGGGAGTAATAACCGTTGCCAAAGGAAGAAGCTTTCTTTTTAATGCATCAAGAGCCTCGTCCTCTATAAGACGTGCTCCGCTGGTTGCCACCATCACCGGATCCACAACAATATTCTTTGCCCCATAGAATTTCAGTTTTTCCGCGATTACTTCAATCAGTGTCGTTGAGGAGACCATTCCAATCTTTACCGCATCCGGAAAAATGTCTTCAAAGACCGCATCCAACTGCTGCCCCAGAAAATCCGGACTTATTTCTACAATTCCTCTCACGCCGCAGGTGTTCTGTGCCGTTAAGGCAGTAATGGCGGTCATGGCATAAACGCCGTTCATGGTCATCGTTTTTGATATCCGCCTGTATACCGGCACCACCACTGGAATCACTTCCCGCAATACTTAATGCTGTTTTCATTTGCCTACCTTCTTTCTTTTTAAGAGCACTTTTCTGCTCCGGCTTTTTTCTGATTATTTGATGCTCTAACTTTCTTCCTGCCAACGGGAAGCTTTCATCTCCTATCCTTCTTTTTCCGGAAATAGCATTTTCAGGCACTGCTTCCGTAAATCCGCTGTAGCCTCCTCTATGTCCGGCTTTTGCAAAAATCGCAGAAATCACGGCTATTCCTGCAATACCGCTATCCTTTAATTCCATCACATTCTCTCTACTGATGCCGCCGATAGCCACAACCGGAAGATCCACCGCCTCACAAATCGCTTTTTAGAGTTTCTAAACTCACATCCACCGCATCTTTTTTGGATCCTGTGGGGAACACTGCCCCCACTCCCAGATAGTCTGCCCCTCTTTCCTTGGCAAGAATGGCTTCCTCCACGGTCTGTACCGATACCCCCAGGATTTTTCTCTTTTCCCAGCTTTTTCCCGAACCCTTCCCGCTTCCATGTCCTCCTGGCCCACATGAACGCCGTCCGCATCCGCTTCTATAGCCAATTCCACCTCATCATCCAAAACAAAGGGAACCCCAAAGCTTCTACACAGCCTTCCCTATTTCCAAGGCTTCCTGAAGATAGGCATCATGATCTAAAGCCATGTCTTCCTTTTCCCGTAGTTGGATAAAGCTTGCACCGCCCTTTAGGGCAGACTCCACATCTTCTTTTTAAGCTTCTTCCTTTAAGCCAATGTCGATCCGTCACCGCGTACAGCAAGAGGGAGTCTTTATCGAATTTCATACTTTGCTCCCTTCTCCAGCTCTTCCCCTGTCATAAGGCTAACGGCGTCTATAATGCGATTCCGATAGCTGGCATTTCCTTCTCCTTCCTGCAAATGAGCTTTCCCGATTTCTCCGGCAAGCCCCATGGTACAGGTGGCCGCGGCAACCGCTTCCAAGGCATTTTCCGGATTTGCTGCCAAAAATGCGGTAATCAGGCCGGAAAGCTGACAGCCGGTACCGGTAATCCTGCTCATTTCTTTTGCACCCATTCCGAATAACGTAAGCCCTCTCCCCATCTGTCACCAGGTCGATTGCCCCTGTAATGGCAATGATAGTACCAAAACTTTGTGCATATTTTTTCGCAAAGGACAGCATCTGCGGAAGATTTTCCTCTCTCACCACATCTGCAGCATCCGCATCTACGCCTTTTGTGGATTGGCTTCCCAATGCCAAAGCTTTCACTTCGGAGACATTTCCCCGAATTACATCAAAATGCACTTCCTTCATTAAAGAAAGAGCTGTTTTTGTCCTAAGGACGGAAGCTCCTGCTCCCACAGGATCCAAGAGAATTTTTATGTTGAAGAGCGTTGGCTTTTTTCCGGCCAAATGCATGGACTCTATGGTTCTTTGATTCAGGGTGCCGATATTGATATTTAGCCCCCCGCATAGGAGGTAATTTCTTCCACCTCTTCCCGATCATCCGCCATAATCGGACTGGCACCTATGGCCAGAATTACATTTGCCACATCGTTTACCGTTACATAATTTGTAATGTTATGCACCAATGGGGCTTTCCTTCTGACATTTTCCAAACATTCCTTCACTTTTTTCTCCTTTCTTTCTGTACACTACTTTGCCGGCTTCCTGATGGACGAGGGCTTATTAAAGTGGAATAAAAACGCCATCCCCAAAAAGGATAGCGTAGAATTCATGGACCCATGAGATTCTGAATGAAGAATCATAAGTACCTGTCCCTTAGCGGACTATTTCCCTACGTTGGCATTATCCAAATCAGGTTATGGGTCAGGATTGTTCAATCCACTCTCAGCTCTCAACGAGCTCCCCGTTGTTCATTTTTCATTATAGGTTGTCTAAAACAAATGTCAATACGCCGCGCGCCTGCAGGGACTCAATCACCTTATCGTAATAGGGCGTCTCGATCCCGTAGCGCTTCCCGAGGCGCTGCACTTCATAAATAAGCCCGTCGACCTCGGACTTCCTCATGTCCGCGACATCCTTCTGAAACGAGGTGGTCATCTCGGGCGCAAGTCCGTCCACCACCTTCAGGCTGTCCGCCTCACTGTAGCCGTCCATGGCGATGCCCATCTTCTCCGCAATCGCGAGCACTTCGCGTACCAGGCCACGATAAAAGTTCCGGTACTCGCCCTCGCGCTGCAAATGCGCCGCCGTGATATAGAAGTAAGTGCCGACCGCACCGTGCGGCGAGAGGTAGGCAAATTTCTTCATGCAGTCGCGGCGGATGTTGTCACTCAGCACCGCTTCGACACCCGCCCGCGTGAGATCCGCCTTCACTTCCTCGAAGACAGGGCGCGCCTCCTCCGGTTTCCGGACGCCGTAAACCACGCGCATTAAGCTGCCGAGCTGACGGATTCTGCCAGCTTCCTCGACATTGCCCATCACATAAATACAGCCGTCCGTGACCAGCGGTTTCTCCAACTTTTTCTGTAACTTCTCTCCCGTCCCGAAGACATTGCAGAGCGGGATGATGACCGTGTGCTCCGTGGCGACGCGCTCTAGAAACGGCAGGACGCTGTCAATCGAATAGGACTTCAGCGCGAGGAAAAATGACATCCGGCGTCTCGCTGTAACTTGTCTCATCAAACGCAGCGACCGGCGAAAAAGTCTCCTCACCGCTGTCCTTTACCAGCGCGAGTCCCTTCTTTTTAAAGTGCCTCCAAGGTCTTGCCGTGTGCCAGAAAAACTCACCGAAAGTCCCGCGCGAAGCAGATAGGCGCCGAGTGTGCCGCCGACCCCGCCCGCGCCGATAATCAAATACTTTAACATGTGTTTCCTCCCCTTCTCTCCGGGATACGCCCCGGTAGTATTATCCTGAATCATATGATCTCAGTGAAACAAGAGCAGCGTGACAAGCCCGATTATCGGAAGCTAGCCCCGCATGAAATACTCTTCGGGTGAATCGTGAAACTCCTGTTCATTGTCGCTAGTATGGGAACACAAAGTTTCAAGCTCGTTGCTTGATTGAGAATACAATTTATTACTCATCTTTTTTTCTTATTTTTCTAACGATTTCGGATCTAATAAGAAATTCTATGTAAATCTTACGTTCAATAATCATCTCGTGCCTTTATATTTGTAAAATTTTTTGCGGCAATACGCATTTTTATAACGAGTTAATTGTACTCTATTCGTGGATCAAATCAATTATACTCGTAAAATTTTTGCGTATTGCTGCATTTTTAGAGAGTATGAAAAAACCATACTCAACGCACAAAACCCTCCATCATTTATCTTGTATCATCGTTAAATTCCTCTTTAATAAGATCCTTAATATCACTCTTAATACTCTGCGTATCAACAATTGAATCTTCGCCCAGCTGATGAAATTTTTTTCTTTATCTTTAATTGTATAATCTTGATTATCATCATATTTCTTAGTAATCAATCGTATCATTTTACGTCTTAAAAATTTCTCGCCTTTTATATTTGATTTTTCTTTTATCCATGCAATAGTTAATATCGCAAGCATCACAAAGCCAATATATCCCAAAATTGGATACATAATAGACACTAATTCTTTAAAGCCCATAAAGGATAACGCATATCCTATTACTACAGTACCAATCAAAATGGGATAGAAACGCTTAGGATTGTCTGAAGAGAAGCGTTTTGCCAATGCATAGAATAAGCTGAAAGCTGTATTAAAAATTAGCCCATAGATGACAAAAGCATATATTAGCGAAAAAATGGGGTGAATCTGTTCAGCGATTGCTAACATGGGCATATCAACTGTAGAAGCTAGTTTAACATTTGCATATAAGACACAAGTTACAACAGTAATAATAATGCTAACACCAAGACCGCCCAAAATACCGCTTTTCTCTGCCACACCAATCCTCATAATGGATCCGCCTAGTACAAAAGCCATGGGGACTGCCGTCATTACCGCAAGTGCAAAATAATTTAGTAAAGAAATCCATACATTTGGCATTGGACTAGGGATTGTGGCTGAAATTGCTTCTAATTCATCGAAATCAAAGCTCCGATTTGTAAAAGTGTGGACTGCAATAATTATAATCATGATAAAAACTATGGGTGTAAATATCCCAAGTACACCAGTAATTTTTTCGAAATCAAGAAAGCTGACAATGATTATTAGTGTAGCACACAACAATCCTCCTGCCCAAAATGGGAGACCGAACTGCTGATTAAGGTTTGAACCGGCTCCGGCAATCATAACTAAACCGACTACAAAGCAAGAAACGATTAAAGCTATATCAAGGATTTTATTCGTAATCGGTCCGGCTATTTGTGAAAGAACTTCAGAGTGATCATTAGATCGGAAATAACTGCCTAGCGTAATGATAATTTTACCAAAAACTACACTTATGATACCAAGAACAATGGTTCCTATAATCCCCCACTTACCAAAACTGACAAAGTATTGCATCAAGTCCTGACCGGAGGATAATCCCGCACCGATAACAACTCCAACATAAGCCAATGAAATATTTAAAATTCTTTTTAACACCTTCTACCTCCTTACTACTATATATACAAACTACGATTCCTCTTTCTCCAATAGCGCCACCACCTCGCAATTATTGGTTCTGGGAAACATATCTACAGCACATAGCTTTTGTACCCTATATCCGGCATTTTGTAAAGCTTCCAGGTCTCTGGCCAGGCTCTTTGGCTTACAAGCCACATAGACCAGTCGCTTCACTCCGTAGGAAATGATTTTTTCCAAGGCCTTCTTATGCATTCCATCTCTTGGAGGATCCACAATAATAAAAGTCCGGATAGGGAAGCTCAGTCGCTCCCTGCCCTGCCTCCAGCACCTTTAGCACATCTCCGGCATAGAAGATACAGTTCTCCACCTGATTTTCCTTGGCATTTTCCTTGGCGGCTTCCACTGCCTCTTCCACGATTTCCACCCCGATTGCCTGCTTTGCCACCTTACTCATCAGCTGGGTAATGGTGCCGGTTCCGGAATAAAGGTCGTAAATCACAGGTTTCTCCTCTGCATTTTCGGAAAAGCTGGAGTACTCCTGTACCTTGGCATAGAGCTTTTTCTGCACCTAGAGTATTGGTTTTGGAAGAAGGAAAATGGTGTGATTTTTAAAGTTTTAAACCAAGTAGCTCCTCGTAAAAATAGTCTTTTTCCGTAGAGCGCCTCTGTTCCGTCGTTAATGACTGCATCCGCCAGGCTGTCATTTTTCGTATGCAAAATGCCCGCATAGCTTCCTTCCAACTTCCCTTCCTTTTTCCAAGGAAAGAAGTCTATCTCTCCAGCCGCTTAAAATCTTTTCTTCCTCTTCCCTAGGAAGCTGGGTACTATGCACCAGAGAGAGTAAAATCTCTCCCGTCTTCTCCGCCCTTCTGATTAAGAGATGCCGAAGGTATCCCTCATGGCGCTTTTTATGGTAGTATCCCAGACCTTTTTTCCTGAAAAATACAGTCTTGTAGCCAATAAAATCTCTCCCATATCCGGGTGGGGCAGGCGACAGTCTTCCGTATTTAAAATGTTGAAGAAGCTTCTTTTTTTGGTGCGAAAGCCCAAGCAAAGGGGACCATCCTTTTCCTGGTCTCCGAAGGAAAAATTCCATCTTATTCCGATAGGCCTCCTTCTTTGGAGAGGAAATGATACCCTCAAAAGATAGTTTCCCTGAATCACTGGGTCAAATAAGTCTCGAATCTCCTGCTCCTTTTTCGCCACTTCCTCTTCATAGGGAATTTCCTGATAAAAGCAGCCGCCGCAACGATCCTGATTTTGGCACCAGTGCTTTTCCTGCTGCTGCACAGCCTCCTCTATTTTGCTATTTGTATTTTCTTTTGCCATATCTCCTGACCTCTTTCTCCTGACCCTTTCTGTAAGGAAAGCTTCCTCTACTCTTCTCCTGTATTACCATTTCGTTCCTGTAACAGTTTTAATCTTCCTTCGGCCTTTCTGTTGTTCCGCCAAATCCAACATTCTTTCAATGCCATCCAAATATCCCTGATATCGTTCCAGCTCTTCGATGCTCTGAATAGTATAGATTTTATCTTGTAAAATCATAGACAAATCATCTCCTAGTAAAACCCATGGATTTTTCTCATCATCAAATGCTATGGCATGTTTATCTTGAAAATGGTATAGTCTGGCCAGAATAGATGCTGCCCGCTCTTTAAATAAATCTATTTTTGGAGCTTAGTTGGTATTCTTCCAGTGGATTAATCATCTTTTCTTCTCCTACTATTTCTCTATAAGAAACTTGAAACGCTTGGCAAATCCGATCAATAATATCCGTTGAAATAGGACTACTTCCATTTTCATATCGACTTAAGCTATTGCGAGAAACACCAATTCTTTCCGCAAATTCAGGTTGGGTAAGTCCCTGTGTATGTCTAAGCTTTCGAATATTTTCTCCTATCATAAGACCTCCTTATTTTTTCTTAGTATATCATAAAATGCTATTGTTTGCACCATTTTTTTGGTGCATTTTGTTCATTTTATGTTTCTCTGTTCAGTTATTCACGATGTCTTTCCAACGTTTAAACGTAAAAAAGGCCACACTTTAAATATTGCACTTGAAATGAATCGAATGTCAAAATATTCAACCATCACCAAGCTCTGTATAAAAAAAGAGGCTACTGCCTCTTTTTCTTTCACCTAAAGCACTATGCAATAAGATTATTCCTCTTCCAGATAATCTTCATCCTCTAAATCATCGTAGTCTTCGTAATCCTCCAGATAATCCGGAGCAAGCAAACGATATACGCCGTAAGCCAATCCGCAAAAAGCGATGATTCCACCGATGATGGCCAGTACGGTACAAATCTTTTTCTTCATATCTTCTCCTTCTTTCTGCTTCTCTCTTAAGCCAATGGCATATTGAAAATCATTGCTTAATGCTCTTGCATCTTCTGTGAACTTCTTAGCTCTATCTCTGAAAGCTTCTACATTCCACTGTTCCATATTTTTATCCTTTCCCCAAAAACTTTCTCTTAAGTATAAAGATTCTTGGGTAAAAAAGCAAGTCTTCTCTAAGGATACGAGGCTTTTTCTCTTCAACGATACAAAACTATTTTCTGTAGGATACAGCACTTTTTCTTTATGGGCACAGGGCTTTTCTACCTTACTTCAGTACCCAGTTTCCATCCGCCATAACGAAGTTCTTCTCCACACCCAGCTTATTCATCCAGAATTTGGTCAAAGCCACGGTATAGCTTTCCTGGTCTTCAGTGAAGGCATCCTTACGTTTGTTCCAAAGTTCCTGAGAGCTGGGCCATAAAGCATATCTGGGATGTACCGCACTATAGAAGGCAAAGGATCCGCCGTGCTGTCCGTGATGAGCCATCTGCACGATATCCGCCTTAAGCTTATCGGCGCCTCTTTCTTCCATCAACTTTCCTGCCGCTTCATAGGGAAGGTCTCCGGTAATCAGAAGCTTCTTTCCGTTAATGGTAATCATATAGCAAACGGAGCTGTTGTTTCCTGTGTCGATAGGAATGGAATAAAGGGGTGTTCAAAACCTCTACCGCCACATTGCCATAGGTGAAGCTGGTTCCTGCAGGGGAGCTTTCATGGCGCTTTGCACTGTCGTACTGGGCCAGGTCTTCCATAATTTCCTTCATCATGGGAATACGGTGAGCAGGCTCATACTGCTCATAGTAAGCCAATGGCAGAAAACCGTAGTAAATCTGTCCCGGGTCAATGTTGTAATAATCCGGATGACCTTCCTTCTTCTGCTGCTCAAGAATTACTGCAAGAGCGCCTACATGGTCTTCATGAGGATGGGTAAGGAGCCAAGCTGCTACCTTTTCCCCCTCTGTCCTTAATGTATTTTGCAAGGTAGGGAGCATTGGTCTTTAAACCACCGTCCACTACGATTAAGCTGCCGTCATTGCTCTCAATTACAATGGAAATCTGCTGTCCGCTTTGTTCTCCCTTAATCATGGTAATGCTGGCGCCGCCCAAACCGATGGTACTGTCGGTATAAGTTGGGGTAGAGCTGCCGTTTTGCACATTTAAAGGAGCATTGCTTGTAGTAACGCCCTGGGTACTGCTCTCGGAGGAACTTCCTGCATTGGAGGAGCTGTTGGACACTGAAGCATTACTTCCTGTGCCGTTGTTTCCGTTACCGTTATTTCCCGTGTTACCGGTATTTGCTGCCTGAGCCGCCTGGGTTAAGCTCGCATCCTGCCAGGGTGCCTTGGGGCTTCCGGAAGCCTGCTGATTTACGTCATGAACCACGTTGGGAAGCGCTTCTCCCTGAATGGTACCGTTACTGTACTCATCCGCAAAAGCCTGTCCGTGGAAAGCCAAAGTTCCACTTAATAACAATGCCACTGCTAAAGCTTTTTTCTTCATTTTAACTCCTTTGCCATGCAAAACTTGAATTCTCTTTTGCTGCCACCGTCAAGCTATACTCTTTTTGCAATAAGGGCCGCAAACATATCGAAAATAGTCTCTTTTTCAAAGACAGATTATCTCTCCCAAAGGTTACAAATCCTTCCTCATAAAAAGCAAGAATTTTCCCTATCTGTCTCAAACAGCATGTTTCCCAAACCGCTTTGCTTACTGCCGAACACCTTCTGCATTGATGGTGTAGCCATCCTGCACGGTATCCTTCAGCATAGCGCCTGCGGAACGCCTTCCTTATTCACATTCAGGAAATACCACTTATCTCCGATATTCTGCCATCCGCTGAGCATTGCACCGTTCTCCGGCTGGAAATAGTACCACTGTCCGTTGATTTCCTGCCAACCGGTGAGCATCTTTCCCTGTCCCTCGGCCTTCGGCTCCAAGTAGTACCACTGATTGTTTAAAAATGCCCATCCGCTAAGCATCGCACCGGCGCTTGCTGCATTTTGATCCAAATAATACCATTGCTCACCAATCTTTCTCCAGCCGGTAAGCATTTTTTTCCATCCTCATCGAAGAAATACCACTGGTCTTTAATCTGCTTCCAGCCCTTGGAAAGCTGACCGTTCTCCCTCAAAATACCAGTCTTCTCCGTTCTGTCTCCAGCCTAAAAACATTGCCGGAGGGACCGCCGGAAGCATTACCGCTATCCTCGGTATTTCCATAGTAATCATTGGAAGGTCTCTTCTTATTGTCCTTAGCCTTCTCTGCTGCAGTCTTCTTCTTTTTCTTGGCACTGTATTCCTTAAAGCTTCCCTTACTGATGCCCTTTTGCCTTCAGGGTAATCAGGTTGAAAAATGTAGCCGTCATCGGAATACTCTCCGTCCACATCTCCGGAGGGCTCCACATACTGTGAATCCGCAATATACTGGGCCAAATCGTCCTTCTTGTCATACTTTGCTCTTACGGCGATATGGTCAAATTCCTTTCCGTTCTCGGAATAGGACTTCACGTTAATGCTGGTACCGTTTACGGACTTCTTCGCTACCTTTGTCGTCTCCGTTTTTTTGGTGGTGTAATAAATAACCACATCATAACCGGAAGCGTAATCCACCTTTCCCCAACGAATCAAAGTTCCGTCCTGGGTAAAGTTTGTCGGTTCCTTCAAAATAGTGAAGGGATAGGCATTTGCCTTAAGCTTAATGCTTGTCTTGGACTTCTCGGTTACCGCCATTTCATAAGCACCTCGAACCTCTACCACGGTATTGTCATCAAAGACATTTCCCCCCTCCGCCTTCACGGAAATGGTATAGGTATAGGGCTTCTTGGGAGATCCCTGATTCTTTCCGTCAATGGAAAATCCGGAAACCTCGTAGCCGCTGTCCATAGCCACAGCCTCCGGCTTGGCGTAGGTTTTACCGGACTCCAGCTCCAAGTCTTCACTGGGGCTGATGTCGATTTGCACACGGCTTACCGGCTTATCCTCCGCAAATGCAGGAATGCTCCATAAAGCACACATTGCCAGCCCCAAAACCAGAGCCTTCTTTCCTGCTGTTTTGAAAATGCTTTCTTTTTTCTTTAGCATAGTATTCTCCTCTTTCTTATTTTTTTCATTCTCTTTCGGATTTAAGGCTTTTTTTCTTTCAGCATCTTAATTCCCTTTCGGATTGTACGTTCTTTCTTTAAGCCTATGATTTCCTTCTAAGTTTCACACTTTTTCCGGAAACGTCTTATTCCTTAAGAGAAGCCTTACTTTCCCTTATCTTCATCGGCGATAGTAGGGCATCGTATTATCTTTAGGAAAACCGCTCATCGGAAGCTTTACTCTATTCTTTGTAAACTGCTCACCGGAAGCTTTGTCTTCTTAAGGAAGCCAGGCACCGGAGGCATCAAAACGATAGTCCACGCCGTTAATGTTTCTTGTGGTATCCGCTACCATCGCACCGGAATCCTCCATATAATACCATACATTATTGAGATTTCTCCAGCCTGTTCGCATTGCGCCGTCCTCGGAAAGCCAATACCATTTTCCGGAGACCTTCTGCCAGTTCTTGGCCATTGCCCCGCTGTCCTTCAGGAAGTACCAGTTTCCGTTATCTTTGATCCAGCCGCTTCGCATTGCCCCCTGGTCATCTAAGAAATACCAGCTGTTTTGATCCTTCACCCAGCCGGTCTGCATATTGCCGTCGGAATTCATAAAGTACCACTTATCCGATACCTTTTTCCAACCGGTAACAGCCTTTCCGCTTTCCTTATACTGCCACTTTCCGGGAGTACTTTGCACCCAACCGTTTTTCCACGGAAGCCTGAGATTCTGCTTCAGGCCCTCCGGTGCTGATGGTACTGTTTTCTTCTTTATTCAGGCTTGTATTGCCCCCATTGGAAGAGCTGTTTCCGGAAGCACCGCCGGAATTGTTGCCGCTCTTATTGCCGTCGTTCTTTCCTGAATTTCCATTATTGGAATTATTGCTGTTCTTTTCCGTTATTGGAGGAATTATTGGAAGAATTCCCGCCATTTTGGGAGCTGTTTCCGGAAGCGCCGCCGGAATTTCCTGCATTTTTCTCAGAAGGGTTGCCCCCGCCGTAAGCCTTCCAGGAAAATTCCGTAGTAACCAATCCTTTAATGCCTCGTACCACACCCTTTTCACTGGACTGCCAAATGGTAGTTGCACTTCCCTCTACCGGACGATACACCCGATCCAAGGGATAAGCCGCAAACCACACGTCATAGGGCAAATCCGATAAATTCATGTGCTTGGTCAGCCAGGTTTTATTGGCATAGACCATAGGAATAAATCCCGCATCCTTCACCTTCTTACAATAGGCATTGGTCATAGCGGTAAGCCCTTCCTTCGTAAGGCCGTCGGAAAGCATGGAGCCAACCTCCAGGTCATAGGCCACCGGATATTCAAACTTATAGGGCTTAATCTTCTTTACGGTAAGCTTGGCCTCTGCCAAGGCATCGTCCATATTTTTCGCGGTGGAGCAAAGGTAGGCCCCCACCTTAATGCCGGCCTTCTGGGCTCCCTTGACATTTTCATCGAAATAGGCGTCTTCCTTGGTGCCGTAGGCGATTCGAATCATGACAAAGTCCAATCCGTCCTTCTTCGCCGCATCCCAGTCAATGGGGCCGTTTTCATTCTGAAACTTGGAAACCTCGGTTCCCTTTTCCAGATACTTTAAATCGGAGCCGTCCGCATTGGTATAACCGTACCAACCGGAGTAGTCCAAAGCCCCCGAAGTGGTGCTACTCTGGCTCGTACTGCTCTGCGTACTGCTTGTTGTACTGCTTCCTGTGCTGTTCCCTGCGTTTTTTCCCAAACTGTCCCCGGGACCTGCGGCATAGCTTACACTCTGTCCGCAAATAAGGCTCAAAGACAAGACAGTCAGGACGGCGACTCTTCGCCCTTTCTTCTGAAATTCCATACTTCCTCCATCATCTTTAACTTCGTTAGCTTATCAGCTTTTTCAAGGGCAAATGCAATACCGTCCATAGAACTGTAAGAGTTTTTTTCAGAATTCAGTAAGAGTTTCCGAAAATATCCGGATACAAAAAGCCCCGGGACGCTGATAAGCTCAGCATTCCGGGGCTTTTTGCCGCATTTGCCACTTTCGTGGACTTTTTTATCACACACATTCTACTAGGAGAACTTGATAACTATTTGAGGGATAATTTTCTTAGGAATTTTATCCTTGTGATAGTAATATCGGCGGTATGATATAGAGTATAAGCGATTTTCTTATTTTTTAAAGAAAAATATTTTTATACGAACCTTCTAATGGATTTTTATAGGCTTATAGATTGCAGATTCTATGGTTACTCCGGAGCGGGAATTCAATGCGGAAAGCATTCTTCCGTTTCCTAAATAGATTCCTACATGACCTGCATAAGCCAAAACATCACCGGGAATCGCATTTGCCAAAGAGCCTACATTGGTTCCCAAGGTTCCAATCTCCGCAGAGGAATGGGGAAGACCGATGCCGAAGTGTCCGAAGATTCCCATTAAGAAGCCGGAACAGTCCGATCCGTGAAGAAGGCTTACTCCGCCGTAGCGATAAGGTCTGCCGATATACTGGGTTGCATAATCTACAATCTGCTGACTTCTGCTGACAGTGTCTCCCACCAAAACATCGTCGGAAAATAAAGTAGTGGACTGATCCTCCTGAGAAATGATAGCACCCTCCTCGGAAAACACCAAAAGCTCCTCTTCCTTTGGACTTGCGGAAGCAGTGAAAGCAGTACTCATGCTCAAACTCATCAGAGCAAGGGCAAGGGCTAAGCCTTTCTTCCCAAATTTAAGAGCGCTTCTTCTCATTAATTTCCGATTCGCTTTTTCCTAAATTCCCGTTTACGGAATTTCCCTCTTCTGTTCTATTGTTCTTTACTGTAAAATTCGCGTCCTGCATAAACTCTCCTTTATGGTTTGTGTTACAGTTTGCCATTTTAGGGAGAAAATGTGGCGAAAATAAAAACACAAGATGAAGATTCACTAACGCATTCTTACAAAACTGCCTAGTGTTTTTACATTTTCATCCCGTGTTTTTTTACGAAATTCTGACATTTCCTTATTTTTGGAAGCAATTTTACGCTTCTTTGGTAAAATAGTTCTATTTTTTAGTTATAAGAAAATTCTCTTCTTAACATTTTTCTTTTTCTTTGATTCCATGCTTTTTCTCTTTTTATTCCTTACTTTTTTTATCTCTCTTAAACTTTACTTTTTTTATCTCTCTTAAACTTTACTTTTTATCTCTCTTAAACTTTACTTTTCTTCTCACTTTATTCTTTGCTTTCCTTCTCTAAATCCCGCTCTTCTTCCGCCTTTTCACCGCCGGGAGTATAGCCAATCCACTTCTCGGAAAAAAATGCACGTCGAAGAAATGAATAATCGGTCCCAGGAAAAGGGCGGAAACCAAGGTTCCGATTCCTACCAGTCCTCCGGTAAGAAAAAGTGCCAAGAGCCGCCAAACCGTCTGTTAACATTCTGCAGCCATAATAATGCTTCTTAGTCTTATCTCTTAAGCCCAGCGAAAGATAATCGTAGGGTGCAACCCCCAGATCCGCTGTCTGGTATAGAGAAACACCGAAGGAGGTCACCACCACCGCAAGGCTTACCCAAATCAACTGTACTACCAAACCGTGCTCCTCCGCATAGCCGAAGTGCTTTGTAAATATTTCATAGAAGAAAGTCACGATATAGCCTACCAAGATGCCGTTGGCAAAGGTTCCCGCACCGATATACTTTCGTCCGAAAGCAAGCTGAATCATGAAAAAAATAGAACATTGGCTATCATATTCTGCTGTCCCAATGAAATCCCGAAGATTTCTGCCAAGCGCATATTCAAGGCGGAAATCGGGTCATTTCCCAAATGTGACTCTTTAAACAGGGCGATGCCGATGGAAATTACCAGTACTCCCAAAAGCATTCCAATATACCTTCTCACCATAATATTCTTTGTTTGCATAGTCACCCCTTTTTCTATACCACTTTCATGCTCTACTCCACTACAAAAACCTTGTCTACTCCCTAAGTTCTGTACTTTCTTTCCAAAGCTTAGGTCTTTTCATTTTTCTATATTCTGTATTTCATACTGCACTGGACTTTCTCGTAAGGACATTATCTTAACGAATTTTCCTCTTTTTATCCAGACTTTTTATTATTTTTTTCTTTTGATCTTAAGCCCAACAACTCAAAGTGCAATACAGGATTGCTTTGCAGGAACATTGTTCTTTTGACAACTGTACCGGATAAATAAAAAAAGTGTAGTTAGCGAAAGCTCTAAGCCTCCGATAACTACACTCTTACTGACTTTCTTACTGACGTGCTTACTTTCTTACTTATCTTTCTTTTATGGATGAACCACTACCGGGCATCCCTTCTGGATTTTGGCAAAAAGCTCCGCCGCCTTGTTCTTCGGCAGATTGATACAGCCGTGGGAACCATTCTTCACATAAATGTTTCCACCGAACTTGGAACGCCAAGTCGCATCATGTAAACCGATGTTTCCGTTAAAGGGCATCCAATAGGACACAGGAGCCTCATATTCCGGCTTTCCGTCCACCATCTTTCCCTTCAGGGTTCTGTTGGTTTCCTTTCCTTTTAGGAAGAATACACCGCTAGGGGTCGCCCGATCCTCGGTAAGCATCCCGGTTACCGTAGGGCTCTCCCAGGTCAATGCGCCATTTTCATAGTAATACACATGCTGCAATCCCAGATCAATCTCCAGGAAAGTATTTCCAAACTGGGGCTGGGCATACTGTGCAGGCCTATAAGCATAAACCGGCTCTCTCTCCTGACTTTTGCAGGGAAGAAATGGCAGCCCGTAACGCATCCCTTTTCCGCCGCCACGTTGATGTGTAAGCCATAGGGGGTATTCATGGCAATGTCTTTTTCCGCTGGCAGAATGGAAGGACACGGTATTTCCAAGATTTCCGTACTTATTTTTCCAAAAGACTGGGCATAAGCCAGAAGCTTCTCTTCATCGAAGCTTAGTCCGGAAGCATTCACGCCGGTAACCATCTCCTGTAGCTGCTCTCCCGTCAAGCTTTCCTTATTTCCTGAAAATGTTGGTAACAATCGTCACAGAGGAAAGCTTATTCATGGCATCAACCTTGCCCTCTAAATCCGCCTTTCTCTGGGTGATGGCATCATAGATTCCGTCATCGGACAGCTGAATCGTATTCTCTCCTCTTTGCAGAGCTCTTTTCCACCCCTTGCCCAAAGTCTGTCCCAATTCAGAGAATTTCCTTCCTGCTCCGGAATAATGGTGTAGACTCCGTTTTTCCTTCACCACGCTGGCAGTTCTGGTCTCTTTGGCATCCTTTACCATGGAAAGCGCTTCCAGCTTTTCCTTCAATTTCACGGTGTCATAGCTTGCGGTACTGCCTTCCAAGGAATAATCGATTCTTTGGTCCGGACTTCCCTGGGCTCCGCTTTCCGCTTCCTTCTGTAAAATTTCCGGAAGATTGGTAGCTGCCTGTAAATGATAGTCGATATCCTTTCCGGAAATCTCCTCCGTTTTTTTCTCTTCCTATAAGATAGAGGACATAATTCTGACTATATGCCCCTTCCAGATAGGCCTTGGCCTCCTCTATGGTCTTTCCTCCGATGGGAATACCGTTTCCATGGGTTCCCGCCAGAAAGCGATCCAGCGCAAAGCCTTTCCCTGCCTGAGAAAATGTCAGAATACCGGAAAAAAGAAGCCCAAGGGCAATTTTTTTGAAAATAATTGCTTTTTAAGCTTCTTCCGCTTCTTCCTTTTTGCTTTGTTGCTGTCGGTAGCATTTTCTTCTGTGCATTTATCGCCATGTCCTCAATTTCCTCTCTTTATGTTAGTGTTTACTATTGTACGCCCTAGACCTCCCCTTGGCTAGTCAGAAAAGTAGAAAGGAAGAAGTCTTAAGAAAAAAGAAATCTCCTTAAAGAGAAGCAAAAGGGACTATAAAATCAGAATAAATAGAATTAACTATGCAATATAGGTCTAAATAAGGGGCAGTCTGAGCCCGCCGGTACTTGCGAAAAACAAAGGTACTGCAGTTTTTCGCTTAGTATCCGCTGCAGGGCGAGGCTAGCGAGAGCGTGCCCAAATTTTAGACCTATATTGCGTAGAAAAACTATTTTGATTTTTATAGCCCCTTTTGCTTATTCTCCGAAGACTTCTTTTCTTAAACGAATTCCTGTGGGGCTTGCTGCCAAGCCGCCCATGGCGGTTTCCTTCAGAGCGCTGGACATGCTGTCTCCTACCGACTTCATCGCCGCAATACATTCATCTACGGGAATCTTCAGCTCTACTCCTGCCAAAGCCATATCCGCAGAGGAAAAGGCAATCACTACTCCGGATACGTTTCTTTTTACACAGGGAATTTCCACAAGGCCTGCCACCGGATCGCAAAACCAGTCCCATCTGGTTCACCAAGGACATTCCTAAAAGCATCCCCGCAAGCCTTGGGACTTCCCCCCATAAGCTCCACCAAAGATGCTGCTGCCATACCGGAGGCGGAACCGCATTCTGCCTGGCATCCGCCTTCCGCACCGGCAATGGAGGCCTGCTTGGCAATGACCATACCGAAAGCCGCTGCGGTAAAGATAGACATAACAATGTCTTTCTTGTTATATCCCTTGTCCTGATACATAGAAACCAGACAGCCCGGCAAGATTCCGCAGGATCCGGCAGTGGGAGTTGCCACAATTCTACCCATGGCTGCATTACAGTTGGATACGCACATCGCCCCTGCCGATAGCCTTGGTCATAAACTCTCCCATCAAACCGCCTTGAGCTTTCTGAGAATACTCCAGCATGGTTGCTCCCTCTCCTCCCGTAAGACCGGAAGTGGAACGAAGGTTCTTATCCCCTCCCTTTCCAACGGAATCCACCATCACATCGAAATTCTTCTCCATCATTTCGTAGATTTCTTCTTTAGGAAGCCCCATCTGCTCTGACTGGTCTTCCAGGCAAAGTTCGCTGATTTTGATTCCCCGCGCCTCTGCCTTATCACATATTTCTTTAATTGTATCGTATTTAATCATTTTTTCCTCCTGCCCTAGACCTTTCTTTGGTAGCCAATGTACCACCAAATAGTCTCGCAGCTTATCTAATGAATGCTCTATCTATTCAATGCTGTATCTAATCAATGCTGTATCTAATCAATTCTCTATAATAAATGCGCTATAATAAATGCGCTATAATGAACACTAAATTGCACGAATCAGTAAGGCATTCTCCACATTGGGAAGCTTATTGATTTCGTCCATCAGTTCTTCCGGCGGCATCTGGTCTATTTCGATGGTCATTAAAGCAATTCCACCCTTTTCCGGACGGCTTAAACGGAAGTTTCCGATATTCAAATCCTTATATTTATCGTACATAATCTGGGTTACCAGTGCAATCATGCCCGGCTTATCCCGATGCAGAACCAGAATGGTATTACTTTCTCCGGTAAAATCCACTCTCAGGCCGTTAATCACATCTACTCGAATATTTCCGCCTCCGATGCTGGCACCTTCTACCGTACCCTCCTGTCCGTTCCGAAGGACATAATGGATGCGGGCGGTATTGGGGTGAGCTCCGGGAATATCATTTTCAATGAAACGATAATCAATCCCCCTATCCTTGGCAATCTGCAAAGCATCCCGAATCTCTTCGGAATAGCTGTGATAGCCCATGATTCCGGCAAGCAAGGCTCTGTCCGTACCATGCCCTCTGTAGGTTCTGGCAAAAGAACCTGACAGCTCGATGTCCAACTCCTTAAAGTCATCCGAGCCTGCCACCTTGTTTACTACTCTTCCCAGACGAACCGCACCTGCGGTATGGGAACTACTTGGCCCGATCATAATCGGACCGATAATGTTAAAAACGTTCATAAACTCTCCTTTGTGTTTTTATGATAGCTTCAACTTAACACAGTACCATCCGCCGCCTGAGACCATCGGGCAACTTCTCTACTTCTCCCGCTTATTCCAAACGACAAAATCTATCTAAAAATTGCTTTATTTCCTAGTAAAATATACCATAAATAAAAATAGAAAAAAAGGGAGTATAGCAAGTACACTCCCTTTTTCTTCAATTTCTCATGATTTGTTTATATTTTCTTTGTAAATATTTCCAAATCTCTAAAAGCTCTGTTTTTCATTCTTCGCTTTTTCTGACAATTTACGCTTTACGCCTTCTTTGCAAAGAGTCTTTCGTTAATCTCATTAACTACAACACCGATAGCATTGTCTCCGGATACGTTACAAGCGGTTCCGAAGGAGTCCTGAGTGATGTATAAAGCCACCATGATGGCACAGATGGGGCCGTTGGGATCTCCTGCTTCCTTACCGAAAATCATATAGAGGAAAGGAAGTGCTGTCATAATGGATCCGCCGGGAGCACCGGGGCTTGCCACCATAGCGATACCCAGAGTCATAATGAAAGGTACAACGGTTCCGATGGAAATCGGAAGGTTGTTCATAAGACATACCGCTGTTGCGCAGGCTGTGATGGTAATCATGGATCCGCACATGTGAATGTTGGCGCAAAGAGGTACCACGAAGTTACGAATCTGCTCGGAAACACCGTCCTTCTTTGCACACTCCAGGTTAACCGGAATGGTTGCCGCAGAGGACTGGGTTCCCAAAGCGGTTGTATAGCCCGGAATCTGATTCTTGATTAAAGTAATCGGATTCTTCTTGGCAATGGTTCCTGCAATAAAGAACTGAATGGTGATGTAGATCAAGTGCATGCAGATTACGGTTAAGAATACCTTCCACAAAATGCTCAAAATCGCGAAGGTCTTTCCGGAGTAGGTCATATCCACAAAGGTTCCCATGATATACAAAGGAAGCAGAGGGATAATAGCGGTATGCAGTACCTTATCAATAATGCCGGAAAAATCCTTCATGGTATTGTAAAGGTCCGATCCGATTTCCTTTCCCTTCATGTTGGACAGGCAAAGTCCCAAAATGAAGGCCAGAACTACTGCGGAAAGAGTATCCAGCAATGGGGGAAGAGCAATGCTGAAGTATCCGGAAACGGAATTATCCGCAGTCTTTGCAATCTGATCCAGAGCGTCCGGAGACATAAAAGCTGGGGAAGAGGTTGCTGGATACCACATAGGATGCTGTTCCGGCAACCAAAGTGGAGCCGTATGCGATACAAACGGTAATCAGGAGGAGCTTCCCTGCTCCTTGAGACAGATCCGCAATTCCCATGGTAACGTAAGCAAGAATCATCAAGGGAATAACGAACTTTAAAAAGCTGCTGAAAATGCCTGAAAGGGTAACAACTCCTCTACAGAACCACAACGGGAAATACTGACCAACCAAAAATACCCAAGATGATGGCAATGATTAGTCTTGGCACTAGGCCAATTTTTGATTTTCATACGAAGCCTCCTCTTCTATGGGGCTAGCTACTCCGAAGGGAACCATCCGCATATTCTCCAAAATACTTACAAAAAAAGCACAGGACTACTTTGTTTATCCCCTGTCAATAACGCTATAACGCAGGCTTTACCGGCGATACTCGTTAAAAACAAAAGCCACCTATCCACAGAAATGGATAAATGGCTATTGTATCTGACAATGCTTTTCTGTTTTAAAGCATCCCTCTCCCTCTCTTCTCCCAAAAGTCTCGAGAAATACTTCGTTCTTTTTCACAAAAGTATTTTTAACTATCGGAGTATTTTAGCCACTTTGTCCTATCTTTATAAACAACTTATAAAGAATACTCCTCATAGTATAGCACTTTTATAAAATTCCGCCAAGAGTCATAATGAGCGGAGCAAATACCAATGCAATTACGGTCATCAACTTAATCAGAAATGTTGATGGAAGGTCCGGAGGTATCCTTGAAAGGATCTCCTACAGTATCTCCTACAACCGCAGCCTTATGGGTTTCAGATCCTTTTCCGCCGTTGTGACCTTCTTCAATGTACTTTTTAGCATTGTCCCAAGCTCCACCGGAGTTGGACATAAAGATTGCCATCATAACACCGGAAACCAGAGATCCTGCCAGAAGACCGCCAAGAGCCTCAGCGCCAAGTAGTAAGCCGATAGCCAACGGTGCAATAACTGCCAGCACACCGGGAACAATCATTTCCTTTAATGCCGCATGAGTAGAGATACTTTACACAGGTTCTGTAGTCAGGCTTCTCTGTTCCTGCCATAATGCCCGGCTTTTCTTTAAACTGTCTTCTAACCTCGGAAATCATGGCAAAGGCCGCCTTACTTACAGAACTCATGGTAAATGCAGAGAAGAGGAAGGGAAGCATAGCGCCGATAAAGAGTCCGATACATACCCTACTGTCCAAAAACATTGATGCTCTTTTAACTGTACAGCTTCCGCATAGGATGCAAATAATGCAAGGGCTGTTAAGGCTGCGGAACCGATTGCAAATCCCTTACCCATAGCTGCTGTTGTATTTCCTACTGCATCCAACTGGTCGGTAATCTTACGAACACCTTCTTCCAGACCTGCCATCTCCGCAATACCGCCGGCATTGTCCGCGATGGGGCCGTAAGCATCTACCGCAACGGTGATTGCTGTTGTGGAAAGCATACCCACAGCGGATAAAGCAATACCATAAAGTCCTAAAAGACTGAAGGATACAAAAATTGCTACAGAAATCAACAAAATAGGAATAGCTGTAGAACGCATTCCGATAGCCATACCGGAAATGATATTGGTAGCAGATCCGGTTTCAGACTGCTTCGCAATTTCCTTTACCGGAGCGTAGCTGGAGGATGTGTAATACTCGGTAATGGCACCGATGCATAATCCTGCAATCAATCCTGCTGTAACAGCCAAAGCCGCATGGAAATCTCCGAAGAAATAATTGGAAAGTCCAAAAGCAAAAACAATAACTGCCACTGCAGCAGAGTAGCTGGCAGTCTTTAATACCTTACTGGGATCCTCTCCACCAATCATAACAACGGAAAAGCTTCCTAAGATACAAGCCAGTAAGGATAATCCTGCAAGAAGCAGAGGAAAGGCAATTCCCTTATCCTGAAAAGCCAGTGCACCTAAAGTCATAGCAGAAACCAAAGCACCCTACATAGGACTCGAAAAAGGTCAGCTCCCATGCCGGCAACGTCACCCTACGTTATCTCCTACATTGTCCGCAATAACCGCAGGGTTTCTGGGGTCATCCTCAGGGATTCCCGCCTCAACCTTACCTACAAGGTCTGCTCCAACGTCGGCTGCCTTGGTATAGATTCCTCCACCTACACGGGCGAAAAGAGCAATACTGGAAGCTCCCAGGAGAATCCGGAAAGCACACCTACGTCCTTAGTGAAGTAGTAGAAAAGTCCCAAGCCGAAAAATACCGAAGCCTGCTACGGACATTCCCATTACGGAACCGCCGGAAAAGGCAATGGATAAAGCCTTCTTCATTCCGGACTGTCTTGCCGCCTCTGCAGTACGAACATTGGCTGCGGTTGCGGAACGCATTCCGAAATATCCTGCCAATGTGGAAAGCAAAGCACCGAAGACAAAAGCCGCTCCGCTAAGCCAGCTTCTTGTTCCTAAACCGATGCAAAGGAAAAGGCTACAAACAAAAAAAGAAGAATCTTGTATTCCGCGAAGAGAAAGGCCTGTGCACCCTCTGCAATCGCATGGGCAATTTCCTTCATCCTCTCGTTACCGGAATCTTCCTTCTGAATCTTCTGTGCCTGAAAAAAAGCGAACAAAAGACCCAATACGCCCAATACGGGCACCAGCATAAACATAGTATTCATATTTTCCTCCCTCGTGAAACCATAAATTTTTGTCAAAAACTCATGGATTTTTCTCCTGCTGTTTTTCCCATTTTAACAAAGTGATTAGGTTTTTTTCTACTATTATTTTCAAAAAGAAATTTATTCCACTATTATTTATGCTTTTCTTTTCGTGCAATTTAGTTCTATATTTTTATACAAACGAGATATCGCACGATTTGCGCACGATACTCGTTATGAATAAAAATAAGGAGCGAAAAATACTACTCGGTCAGTATTTCCACTCCTTCTATACCATTCTCCTTATTTATTTTTTAAAAGGTCGAATATCACGCCGATTCCATAGAGCATGCCACCAAAATAAATGGCGATATCTCCTATGTTAATGATAGCATTTTTCAAAAAAGAAACACGGACATTGATATAGTCTGTCACCTTTCCTTTAATCAGGCGGTCATAGGTATTGGAGGAGGCCCCGCCGATGACCATGGCGGTACCCCATTTTTGCAAAAAGAAACCGTCCCCCAGAAGAATGCTCATATAGGGCAAGGCAAAAATCAGGAAGAGGGTAGCAAGCAAGGACAAGGTCTTTACCAGCTTCGGATATTTCTCCAGTCTTCCCATGGAAAATCCCGGATTATGGGCTCTTCGTATCTGCACAAGACCTTTTGATCCGGGTAAATCTCTGGGAAAGTTTTCTTTTGGCTCCTCGTCTATGGCATGTTTAAAAAGCTGGTCAAGGGCAAAAATGCCTGCCGCAAAAAAGATTAAATAACGCATTTCCTTACTGAGATACCAAATCCATTCGATATGATACTGCTTAAATATCCGTAATAAAACTCCGTGTTTTCCCATTTTTTCACCCTAAATCCTTTTTATAATATTTAGCTTCTTACTCTCTATACCTTCGTCATTCTTCTGCTTCGTCTTACCCTGTTGATATGCTGTTCAAACTCCCCGCTTTCCAAAAGCTCCGTAAGAATACACTGCTCCAATACCGGCACGGAGCAGGAATAAAAGGCGATTTTCTCCAGATTTTCTTTCAAATTCTTCTTTGGTAGCAATAGATAGGCCATACGAAAGGCCGGGCCGATGGTTTTGGAAAAGCTGTTCATGTAAAAAACATTTTCCCCGGCTTCCATGGAAAATAGACAATCCTCCGGCTTTCCCAGGGGAGAAAATTCGGAATCATAATCATCCTCAATGATGACCGCCCCGTTTCTATGGGCAAAGTCCAGATACTCCCGCCTTTTGGACGCATCCGCCGTGATCCCTGTAGGGTAGCTGTGGAAGGGAGTCACATGAAGCACCTTGGCCTTTGCCTTTTGCAGGGCAGCACTTTCAATACCGTTCTTTCCCATGGGAAGGAGCTCCAGTTGAATACCATGGCTCTCATAAATCCTTTTGCATCTTATCATAGGAAGGAGATTCCACTGCAAAGCGCTTTTTCTTCTCCCAGAATTTGTGCAAGGAGAGCATAGAGATTTTTCTGCACCGGCGCCCAGAATCATTTGCTCTTCCTCCACAAAGATTCCCCGTCCTCTTCGCAAATATTCCTTCAGTGCCCTTCTTAAAAAAAACTTCCCCTGCATTTCGGAGGCTTCCAGAATCTCCTCCTGATACTTGCTCATGGCTCTCCGCACCGCTTTGGCAATGGTGGGATAGGACATTTGCTCCCGGGAAACAGCAGTTTTTCCTCTTGAAAAAAATCGATAAAAACCGGCTTTCTCTTCCTTATCGGTAACAGGAAAAACATCTCCCTCCTGGTAGGAAACAAAGTAACCGCTTCGTTCCTTCCCCTCAATATACCCTTCCTCCTCCAAAAGTGCCAGCGCATGTTCCACTGTAATCAGGGAAATGCCCCGTTCCTCGGAAAGATAGCGCTTGGAGGGAAGGCGTTCCGAGAAGCCGTAGCGGCCTTCCACAATATCCTGCCGCATTTCCCGGTAAAGCTCCATGTACTTTTTCACCCTTCCCTCCTTTCTTTGGCTGTAAGCTCCTAAATCACTTTTTCGTAGCTGAATTTTACTCTGCCAAATTTATAAAAACTGCTTATAGTAGGCAAATGCAGAGGGAATACTGAGTTCTCCGTGGATTTCTTCCTTACTATAGAAACGATAGCCCTGCTTTTTCCCAAGTCTTCTTAGCTTTTACCGCTCTCCTCCGGGAGAAAACGTTCTCTTTAAAAATGACGGCCTTTTCTTCTTTCTGTCTTTCCTCTTGCCGTCCTTCCTCCTGAAAGTCTCCGCAATAAACCTCATAGCCTATCATTTCCCACTCCTTGTGGGTGAAAAATGTGTTTTGCCTCACCTAAAGCTTTGATTCGCAAGGAACGTAAGCCTAAGTTTTTCCACCGCTTCCAAGGCTTCCTTTTTCCGAACAATGCCCTTCCAGCTTATAAAACTCGTAAAGCCCCTGCCAAAAGGCCTTTATTTTCCCGTTTCTTCAGCATAAGCTCCTCCCGATGTCGTATCAGGAAAATGCTGTACTGCTCCACTTTTCTTTTCTTTTTCTCCGGAAGCTTGGGGTAGTCCATAGGATTCCCCTGCCTTGGCACTGCTGCAAAAACGCTTTCAAAGGACAGGTCTTACAGCCAATCTCCCCTTGGGAAGGCAGACTCCGGAGCCAAGATCCATTAAAGCCTGGTTAAAATCCCCCTGGTCAATGCCCTGCATTTTCTCCTGAAAATACGAAAAAGCAAGCTTCTTTCCTCCGGCTCCAATACCACCTTGGGATAGCTTGTTAAACGAGCAAAAAAATCCGAAGCAGATTTCCATCCAGTGCCGGAATTTCTTCCTTATAAACAATAGAGGCAATGGCTGCGGCGGTATACTCTCCGATGCCGGGAAGCTTCTTTAGTTCCTGAAAGCTATTCGGCATTTCTCCGGCGTACTCCGTCATAATCTTCTTTGCCGCCTTTTGCAGGTTTCTCGCTCGGGAATAATAGCCCAGTCCCTCCCAGAGCTTTAAAATCTTTTTCCTCCTCTGCATTTGCAAGGTCCGAAATTTCCGGAAGTGCCGATAAAAAAAGCGGGCATAATAGCCCTTCACCGCCTCCACTCTGGTCTGCTGCAACATGATTTCGGACAGCCAGGTGTGATAGGGTCCCGGCTCTTCTCGCCAGGGAAGAATTCGTCGATTTGCGTCATACCAGGAAAGAAGCGCTTTCGCAAAGGGATCCTCCCCTCCGCTAAACTGTCTTTTTATTTTTTTGTCTTCGCCTCTTTCATTTACTAAACCTCTTTAAAAAGAAAAAAATATTTCCAATCCAATCAAAATCAATATAACACCACCCAGGATTTCCGCCTTATTGGAAAGAATAGTTCCGAAATTTTTTCCAATACCGATGGCAAAGTAGCATAGGAGCAGGGTTTCCCCTCCGATAATAAAAGAAGCCAGAACTGCTTCCGTCAAAGTATAGTTCGCGATGGTAAAGCCCAGGGAAAGGGCGTCGATAGAGGTGGCGATTCCTGTAGCAGTAAATCCCTCTTTGTCAGAATGGATTCCGCCTCTTCCTCCTTTTTTCTGAATACCTGCAAGCAGCATTTTTCCCACCGATATAGAGTAGAAGTCCTAAAAGAAATCCAGGGAATCAGAGTTTCCAGCTTCTGAAAATACTGCAACAAACAATGTACCATAATCCAGCCCAAAAAAGTGGCATCAAAAACTGGAAGAAGCCATATACTCCTGCAATAGACCACCTCTTCTTTTCCTGCATTCCTTTTTTTCCGCCAGGCCGTTTGCCATGGAAACCGTTACCGCATCCATGGCAAGACCTGCCCCCAATAAAAAACTGTTGATGATAAACTTCATAACACTCCTGACTTTTTGATTTCTGATTCTCAACCCAAGTCGAATCCTGTTTATGCGATTCTTCTACACTACTCCTACACTACGAGAACTCCCGCACTTCACCGCTAACACTCATTAAAAAAATGAGCCTCCCGCGATACATTAGCGGTACTCGCTAAGAAAACGAGATATCGCACACTACGCGTGTGATACTCGTTAAGAATAAAAAGGTATAACGATTGCTCGCTATACCTTAAAAAAATCTTATGACAGACTCCATGTATAGCTTGCGTTATACATGAGTCTCGCATTTTAAAACAAGCCAGGCTTCCCGCCAGTATGTTGACTTGTTGCGCTTTTCGCGTATGCTACTCCCTCACTGCTCTTAAGAAGTTTCCCATAAGAGCACGGGGTTAGTCAATTCTAACAGCACTTTCAGCTGTTTTTCTTCCCATACAGAATAGAATGAAGAAAGCCACTTTTTCCTTTTTGAAAACTTTATGGAACAATGATGAAACCATTTTTCGCAAAAGATTTATTCAAACGAAAAAAACATTCAAACCGGTCTGTCCCTTTAAGTCTTCCTGTCTTCCTACCTTGCCGGGCAGTGTGTGAAGGAAGATTTCTCCCGTTCCGGAAATTCTGCATTTTTTCAAATGTCCTCCAATGCCACGAAGCTCTTCGTCACAAGCATTGGCATGGATGTGCAAATAGGGCTTTCCGTCCTTTTCCGTTACAGAGCCGACTAAAGAGGTAACTTCCATTTCCCCAGTAAACTCCTTGGGATAATATTTCTTCTCGGAAACATTATAAAGTCCCACTTCCATACAATCGGAAGCACCGATCCCTGAAATGCTGGCTAAGGCAATGCCCTCCTTCTCACAAAGGTTTGTAAGACATTCCATCACTTCCTCTCCCCTGTCTAAACGTACCACATAATCCTCTCCAATTTTTCCGAAACTCCATAGAATCTCCTTTCCCTTCTCTCAAACTTAAGTTTTTTTAGCGTAACGCCGTGAACAGTTTTCCTTTACAGTATAACGCTGTGAACAGTTTTTTTCTATCGCACTCAGGAAAAATGCGTATGGTTCCTCAGGAAAAATACGTATGATTGCTCAGAAAAACACATATAATCGATTTATTCCCGGGTGCCTTTTTCTACTTCGGGAAAAATCTCCGGGATTCTCTTTCGAAAAACAAAGCTATTGTATACTTAGGCAGAATTTTTGAACTAGTTTTTGGAATAGAATAACGCTATTTCTTCCTAAACAGAAGGATAGAACTGTGCAAAGGAAATGGCAGGCCTATCAGACGGATAGAAATTGTACAGAAAATGGCAAGCCTATCAGACGGATAGAAATTGTACAGAAAATGGCAGGTCTATCCGTAGGAAGAAATCAAAAAGGAGAAGAACAAAAAAACATGGATATTATTCAAAAATCAGCGAGGATTTGTCCTTAAAGAAAAACAGGTAGAGGCGGCGGTACAGCTTTTTGGATGAGGGAAATACCGTCCCCTTTATTGCCCGGTACCGTAAAGAGCTGACCTCCGGTTTTAAATGATGAAGAGCTGCGAAATCTGGAGGAGAAGCTCCAGTATCTTCGGAAGCTGGAAGAGCGTAGAGAAAGTATTCTCCATAGTATTGAGGAGCAGGGAAAATTAACGGAGGAATTGAAAAAAAGGAAATTCTGGCCGCAGATACCGCCGTTCGTCTGGAAGACCTGTACCTTCCCTATAAAACCAAAGCGAAGAACCAGAGGCATGATTGCCAGAGAAAAGGGACTGGAAGGACTGGCGAAGGCCCTTCTTTTACCCTGTGCTAATCCGGAAGCGGAGGCGGAAAAGTACATTTCCCCGGAAAAAGAAGTGCTTACTGCTGCGGATGCCTTAAACTACGCCAAGGATATTTTGGCGGAGGACTTCTCCGAGGATGCCCGCTTAAGAGAATGGATTCGAAACAAGAGCCTGAAGGAGGGCTTCATTTGCTCCTCCTTAAAGGAAAAAGAAGAAACGCCGGAAAGTAAAACCTATGAAAATTATTTTTCCTATGAAGAAAAAATCCAATCCATTCCGGGACACCGTATTTTGGCTTTAAATCGTGGGGAAAAGGAAAAAATTCTCAGCGTAAAGCTCCGTTTTCCTGAAGAAGAAATCCTTCATTATATAGAAGAGCAGGTGCAAGTCAGTAAGAAAGGAAAATGCAGGCCTTATCTAGAGGAAGCCATTGCCGACTCCTACAAGCGTCTGATTGCCCCCTCCATTGAGACGGAAATCCGAAACATTTTGACAGAAAAGGCGGAGGACGGGGCCATCCTGGTCTTTTCCGATAACTTAAAACAGCTTTTGATGCAGGCACCCATTACCGGAAAGGTCGTGCTGGGCTGGGATCCGGGCTTTCGTACCGGCTGTAAAATTGCCGTGGTGGATGCCATCGGAAAGGTACTGGATACCACCGTCATTTACCCCACTCCCCCTAAAAATCAGGTGAAGGAGTCTATGGCAAAAATCCACCAGCTGATTCAAAAGCACCATGTGGATATTATCGCTTTGGGAAATGGAACCGCCTCCAGAGAATCGGAAAAGGTGATTTCCGACTATTTAAAGGAGCAAAAGAGCCCTGTAAAATATGTGATTGTCAATGAAGCAGGAGCCTCCGTATATTCTGCCAGCAAGCTTGCTACAGAAGAATTCCCCAATTTTGATGTGGGAGAAAGAAGCTCCACCTCCATGGCAAGGCGTTTGCAAGACCCCTTGGCGGAGCTTGTGAAAATTGATCCCAAGTCCATCGGCGTGGGACAGTATCAGCACGATATGAACCAAAAGTAAGCTGGCCGAGCAGTTAAACAAGGTGGTGGAGGACTGTGTAAATAAGGTAGGAGTAGATTTAAACACCGCCTCTGCCTCTCTCCTATCCTATATTTCCGGAATCAGCAAGACCATTGCCAAAAACATTGTGGCTTTTCGAGAAGAAAACGGTGCCTTTAAGTCCCGAAAAGAGCTTTTAAAGGTGGCCAAGTTAGGGCCGAAGGCCTTTGAGCAAAGTGCCGGATTCCTCAGAATCTGTGGGGGAAAAGAGCTTTTGGATATGACCTCCGTGCATCCCGAGTCCTACAGCGTGGCTAAGGAAATGCTGGCATTGGCGGGAATTGCGGAAAATGAACTCCTCTCCGGAAAAGGAAAAGAAATGGGAAAAATCCTTTCCGCCCTCCCCGGTGGATTAAAGGGCGTAGAGCAGAAGCTTTCTGTAGGAGAATACACCTTAAAGGATATTATTGAGGCATTGGCAAAGCCGGGAAGAGATCCAAGAGAAGATGTTCCCGCTCCCATCCTTCGAGAGGATGTGCTGGAACTGGAAGATTTAAAAGAAGGCATGATTCTACAGGGAACCGTGAGAAATGTCATTGATTTCGGAGCCTTTGTGGATATCGGGGTGCATCAGGACGGCCTTGTGCACATCTCCGCCCTTTCCAAGAAATTTGTAAAGCATCCTTTGGATGTGGTTAAAGCTTAGGGGATATTGTGAAGGTGAAGGTCTTGTCTGTGGATGTGGCCAGGAAGAAGATTTCCTTGAGTATGAAGGATGTAGAGTAGGGCGGGCTAATATAAAAGGTACATCTGCCAAAACAGATGTACCCTATCTCCCAAACAAATCGGAGTGCGTCCCCGTCCTTGAAGCTGTGAGAATCAGTTGTGATTTATTTACTGCATAAATAAGCAGCCAATCCGGCAGGATATGGCATTCTCGAAAACCCGATATAATTTCCGGTTAAAGCATGGTCGTGATAACGCTGATCTAAGGTTTTTTCTTCTAAAAGAGTATTTAGTACCGTTTCAAGCAAAGACAGATCATAGCCTCGTTTTTTTGCAAGTTTCAAATCCTTGCGAAAGGCACCTGTGGTTACAAGATCTAGCATTATTCACCGTCCGTTTCCAGCTCATCCAATAATTCGTGTACCGAGGCATAACGCTTGGCGGGAATTTTTTTCCTGCCATAATGAGCTTTGCTTCCTCCATCGCCATTTCCGTTTCCAAGTTGAAACGAGGCTGTTTCATTTCAAAAGGAAGTCCTCCCTCCATCAGTGATTTATGAAGAAAAATATTGATGGCATCGGTTACGGTAATTCCAAAAGCTTGAAAAATAACTGTTCCGCACTCGCTTTTTGTTTCCGGATCAATACGGACATTGATATTCGCCGTTTTTGCCATGGTTTTTCACCTCCCTGCTTTCTTATAGGGATAATATCACTTTGTGCAAGCAAATACAATACAATGTGAAACTTCTTCATACTCTCGCAAAAAAACGAATAGCATGAAGTTTGACAGTCCCTTTTTATCCCTCTTCCAGCTCTTCTAATGCTAAGGAGCTTTCTTCCCAGATGGCGTATTGCTCCTGTAGGGAGGCTTCTGCGGCTTCCTGCTCTTTATGTAACTCCATCAGTCTGCCTGCATCACTTCCCACCTCTTCCATGGCGGTGGAGAGTTCCGTGATTTTTTTCTTCCAAGCGAGCGATTTCTTCTTCCGCCTTTTTTTAGACTGGTTTCCCATTTTTCTTTTCTTTGCGGCAAATTCCTTTTTGCGAAGCCCAGTCCTGCTTGGCTGCCTCTTTCTCCTGCGCTTTCTTTAATTCCTCAGGATCCACCCAAGTGTTTTGTACTACATCTTTTTGCAGGCTGTCACCGTAGCTTCTGACATCTTCCTTCTTTTCCAGATAATAGTCGTAATTTCCGATATAATTATCAAAACGATTGGAAAAAGCTCCATGATTCTGGTAGCTGTTCTGTTGATAAAATATCGGTCATGGAAACATATAAAACCGTTCCCTCATAGTTACGGATGGCTTCTTCCAGAACTTCCTTTCCCTGAATATCCAAGTGGTTGGTAGGCTCGTCCAGAATCAGGAAGTTTGCATCGGAAAGCATAAGCTTTGCCAAGCTCACTCTTCCTCTTTCTCCACCGGAAAGGTCTCCCACTCTTTTATACACATCATCCCCGGTAAAAAAAGAAAGGCCGCCAGTACATTCCGAACTCTGGTGTTATTCATATCCGGGTAGGTATCTTGAATCTCATCAAAAGCGTCTTTTCCATGTGAAGAACGGCATGCTCCTGGTCATAATAAGCAATCTTCACTTTGGAACCCAAACGAAACTCTCCTTCGTCCGCCTGAATCAAACCATTTAAAATCTTTAGAAGGGTGGTCTTTCCGGTACCGTTGTCTCCGATTACCGCTACATGCTCCCCCTTTTGAATGGAAAAAGTCCCATGGGAGAATAGTCTTTTGCCATCAAAGCTTTTTTTCCTAAGTCTTTCGCAACCAAGACGTCATTTCCGGAAGCTTCTCTGGGCATAAACAAAAGTCGCATCTCATTCTGCAAATCCTCCGGTTGCTCCAGTCGCTCCACCTTGGACAGAAGCTTCTCTCTGGACTCAGCCCGCTTAATGCTTTTTTCCCTATTAAACTGCTTTTAATTTTTTCAATAACCGCTTCCTGATGCTTGATTTCCGCCTGCTGATTCTCATAGGCCTTTCTCTCCGCCTCTCGAATCATTTTTCTTCTTTTCCACATATTCGGTATAATTTCCCTGGTACATCCGGGCCTTGCCCCGCTCCAGGTCAATCACCTTTGTTACAATTTTTATCTAAAAAGTATCGGTCATGGGACACCAAAAGAACAGCCCCGTCATAGCGCTTTAGGGACCTTTTTCCAGCCACTGAATAGAGCCGATATCCAAGTGGTTGGTAGGCTCATCCAAAATCAAAAGGTCGGGCTTCTCCATTAGGATTTCTTCCAATCTCTTCTTGGTCTTCTGCCCTCCGGAAAGAGACTCGTATTCTTCGTCCTCCTGCTCCATATCCGCGTGCTGCTGCGCAAGGTAAGCCATCTTTTTATCTTTGGAAAATGCAATCCCCCTCATCTGCCTCCTCAATTCCCAGAATACAGCGGAGTAACGTAGTTTTTCCTGAACCATTGATTCCCACAATGGCTGCCTTTTCCTTTTCCTCAAGATGAAAAGATACTTCCTTTAATACTGATTGTCCTACATAGGATTTACTTAGATTAGAAATATTTAAAATCATAGGACTTAGTATACTGGATTCCCAAGCTTTCGGCTATGGTTTTTTCCATTCCTGCATATTGTTTCCTATAGTTCGTATTTCATTTCTGCACATTGTCTATAAACCGGTCAATAGTGTCAACAATGTTGACACATTTACTTTCAAATATAAGTACATAATCTAAAAATCCACTGGTTTTTTTATTTTTGAACAAGGGAATTCTGAGAAATTCTTGTCAATATTCCACAAATGCTTTAGAATATAGAGGACTTTACTGGGAGGTGAAGTTACACTTAGTCTATTTATCATTAAAAAGGAGGAACCATTATGGCACACGTAGTTAGTGATGAGTGCGTAAGCTGTGGAGCATGTGCAGCAGTATGTCCAGTAGAGGCAATTTCTGAGGGCCCAACAAAAGTATGTTGTAGATCCAGATACTTGCATCGATTGCGGCGCTTGTGAAGAGCCATGCCCAACCGGAGCAATCACAGCTGAATAATCAAGATGTCTTGCTTCATGCAGGGCAGTCATTATGAATAAGAGTTCAAAAAGTTGCTCCCTCGAGCAACTTTTTTTCTTTTATCAAAGACCTTCCAAGAGCTTTTCCGCTTTAAAAAATCTCTATGTACAATTCGATATTTCTCATGCTTACTATCTTGAATACAAAGTATCTTGCGTTAGTACTAAGACCGAGCTTATATGTACCCCATCCATCTAGGCACTTTCTTGCAGTCTGCGAGCGATAATCTTCTCCATCTTCTTGTAGAACTGTACCTTCTTTTTTTCTTCTCTTTTTCTTCCTCAATCTGCCATAAAAAGAACAGAGAAGCCACAACCGCAAAAGTACGCCATCCATCTTACCTGGGGAAGGATAGACAGCATCCCTACCAGACCGAATCCCAACATACAAGCAACAAATATCTCAAAAGTTTTTAACGTGATCTTCATGATTTTCTCCTCCTCGCTTCCTTTCGGATTAGCTTTTCCATATTATAAAAACAGTACATTTGTTTTTGTAAATAGATATTCTCGAATAAATGTTTGTTTTTATTTTTTTGTTTTTATATTCTTCGAATACGCTACTACGAAATTTAGGATAACAAAAAGAAGTCCGAAAAAACGGACTCCTTTGTATTGCTATTTTCTTCTTTTTATAACACGAAAGGTCTTCTGTAGAAGGGCATTCTGTCCTTTACCGCATCTTCCGCCTTCTTATTCTGATAGGACATAACCGCCAGAGGCGTATTTCCGCCAAAATCTCTTCCCAATACGGAAATGTTGGAAAAACTTGGCTGAATGCTGCCTACATGACTTACGATGCAAACGTTAAACTCCTTATCATTTTGACGAGCTCCCACCAAGTATGCGGCAGTAACATTCTGGTCATCCCGCATATACTCTGCCAGAGCCTCTTCCAATTCCTTGGTGTCTCCTACCGGGTCGGAAAAATTCAATAGTATCGGAAACCTGCACCGGATCCTGTCCCATCAAATGCGCTTGATTCTGATGGAAGCAATTTACGATAAACTGACGCCACAGAATAAAGTTTTCGGTATTCATATTAATCACAAAGCCGGAGATTCTGGGATCCCCCAAAGCCATGGAAGCTACCTGGTGGAAGCTTAAAACGGCATGGGTTTCCAGGCCCTTAGTCCAATGCTTTGCCTTTTCTTGTGAAGTAAACAAAACATAAAAATGATTGTGGTCCTTATCCTCTACTACGGCAAAGGCAGGCTTTCTTTCCTGACCTTCTCCCACAGTTCGCATAGGCACATAAAATTCTGTATGATGATTCAACGCATCCATCAGACGGTCTTCCCACTGCTGATTAGGCTCAGCCTGTAAACCGTGTATCGCCATTAGCAGGCGGGCATTCTTCTTTTCTCTATAATCACTCATGGAAATAGACCTCCCTTTCCTTTGCCATTTTTAACATAGAGGCCTAAACTGCACAAGTTTTGTAAAAAATCCTAATACCCGGATTATGGCAAAAATCACATTCCCCTGACCATGGCAAAAATGCATTACTCGGGTTGTGTCAAAAATCGTATCACTACAATGGAATTTCTTTAAAGAGAACTATGGTAACGAAGCTCTATCTCTATCGTCGGAAGAATTGTTTGATACAAAAATATTCTTCTTTAAGGCTTCCTTACACCGTTCTATCGCCTCTTCCTCTTCCAAAAAGCTATAGAAATATAGGTCTATGGTGATTTTAGAGATTCTAGGGGTTTCTTCATACCCCTTTACCCCTAAGTAGGATAGAGGGTGGTCTAAAACCACCCTCGCCTTTGCTTCCACATCCTCCAAAGGATTCCCATCCTTCTTCATAAAACTGCAAATGCCATGAAGAATTCCGGAAAGCAGGCCTGCACAGAAAAGGTTCACAGAGGTATCCGTATCTTTTTTGCTGTCAAACTCCATTTCCTTAGAAGCGTCTATACAATGGTTTTGCATATAAACTTGAACACGACCATCCTGCCTTACAATCCCTCTATAGCGTAAGTCTTGATGGTGCATTTCATATTCATGGCTCTCCACAAGCTTCCTCCTAATATTTTTTTCCGTAAAAATTCCTGAGCCCTTTGTAACTCCTTTAGTTTCGCCTCAATACAGGGAAATTCATTTACAGGGCGATTGGCAAATGTTGCAAAGCCGCAGTCCGGATTTAGCCACAGTCTTTCCTTGGGCAGATATTGCAATGCCTCCTCCGCCCGTTGTACTATGCTTTCCCCGGATTCTACCAAATCAATTCTCGGATTTATCACACCTAATCCCAAAATACAATTCTCTCTAATTACTTCATTTTCCAAAAGAGAGGATAAGTCTCCCGCCCTCTTGGTGGAGTATTCCAGGGCCAAAACCGAAGGAAGTACCTTGGCAAGTAAAGGAACCAACGGTGTGTAGGAGCCTGTTAAAAGAATTCCCTCATTCTTACTCCAGTTCCCTCTGCAAACATGAAGAATGCTGCAAAGTTCCTTTTTCCTTCATAAAATCTACCACTTCTTTCAACAAAGATGCGGCAAATTCCAATTCCTCTGTAGGATCTTTTCTTCTCTGACAAGGCGGCACACATAAAAGATCTGGTTTTCCCCTTGCTAAAGACTACCTCTGTAAGCACCGGCTCGTCCAGCTGAATCACCGATACCCCCATTTGCCTAAGCTCTTCAATTTCTTCTTTTAAAAGAGCCACTACATCTTTTCCCAACTCTTCTTTGCTGTTATAGACCTTGGAAGAAAGGGCCGGAAGCCACATGGAACGGGTCATCAGGTAAGGGCCCGGAAGAGTCGCTCTAGCTCCTTATCCGAAAACTGCCGGATTCTAAGGATTTCTTCCTTTAAAAGACTTTCCTTTCTTTTGATTTTCCCGGTACAAATAGCATTTTTGATACTGACTGCCGGCACATCCAGGGTATCCAGAATTTCTTCAAAGCCCTGCTTATCCTCCATGTAAGGCAGCATGTCTGCCATGCTCATCATATCGGCGCCTTCCAGCTTTTTCCGCCACAAAGGAAACGTAATTGTCCCGGCTTAACTCTCCCCCGGTAAGAATATCTACTCCGTTTCTTTCCTGCAAACGAATCACTTCTTCCGTTTCTCTGAGAAGTATGGCCTCATAATCCTCTTTGGGAAAGCTGTCCGTTTTTGCAGGCGACGTTTTTCCCTGAAAGCAATTCCTTAGTTCTTGGCATACTCCCAATTAGGGGAGCTGGTAAAGGGAGAAAGTGCTTACTCATGCATTCTCCTTCTCAAAAAAATGCAGGTACTCATTAGCCTTCTTAATCTGCTCAAAATTCTTGGTTCTTCCCGGTACCCAAGCCTTCAAACCTTCCATGTCCATCATTTCCTTATGGGCGGGATTCTTATAATCCATTTTATGCAAAACCTCTGTAAAATGAGCAAAGGCTTCCTTAGAAAAATCTGCTCTTCCGGTGAAAATGCAATGGTCAAAGAAATCTGTCTCGGATAAAATCTGCACCTGTGCTTCATCCAAGGTTCCATCTAAAATCCAAGCCTTGTAGTTTAAATCCAGCATCCAGCTTCCGTCTACTTCACCGGAAAGCATAGCCTTTGCCGCATCCAGCTCTCCTCCCACATGGTCTCCATGGAGGCCAAGACCGATATCAAAGCGCTTTTCCGTATAGTCCTTTTCAAACTCCAATCCATTCTTATGCAGATGATAAATGGGAATCAAACGTGCCTGAGGAGAGTCATAGGCGCCAAATCCGATAGTCTTTCCTTTGATATCCGAAATAGTCTGATAGCCCTTGTCCTTTCTTACCACCAGGTAGCTTTTTACGATCCTGATCCGTATCACGCATGGAGCCGTTTAAACATTCTCCCTTGCTGCGTAAATAACTGTCCAGCCAGGCCAAAGGAGAGTTCCAGGCAATATCAATTTCCCCACTCATCAGTCCGTCCACCTGACTCTTATAATCCTTATAAAAAACCGGTTCAATAGGACAATTTTCCTTCTCGAAAAACTCCTGAATAATTCCCCAAATAACGGTTACCTTTGGCGCGTAAATAACTGCCCCTAACTTTATCTTTTCCATTTTATCCTCTTTTCTTGATATCATCCGGCAAATTTTCGAAGTACAGTAGAGTAATGAGACCCGGTCAAATCCAACAGTCTTTTTCCTCCTGTTCCTCTTAAAAGAAACGACATCCCCCACACCACACGAGCGATAGTTCATAATCAAAGAAAGGAAGAGTTGGTGTTCCTCTCTCCCTTTCTTAAAGCTTTAAAACTTATACTAAAGGCAAGCCTGTAATAGCTTTTCCAAGCCAAACGGTAAGCACGTCTGCACTGGGTGCCATAATCTGTCCTGCATAAGCATCTCTTAAGAGTCTTTCCATGCAGCCGACCTTGTTATAAGCCTTTCCACCTCCAACTCTCATGCCCAGTCTTCCTGCTTCAATGACCATTTCACAAGCAATCACACGAGCGGATAAAATCTTAGCCAAGGCATCTGCTTCTCCTGCTGCAGCACTTCTGGTCGCTTCCTTTGCTGTGCAAACAGAGGAATTTACCAGATTGTACATCTTCGCCAGATGAATCTGAACGGTTTCAATCTCTGCCAAAGAAGTTCCGGAAGTATATTTTCTTTCCTTTGCATGGGCAATACTTACCTCTAACATATGCTCCCCAAGACCGGAATATACACCTGCAAGTCCTGCAATGAAGAAGGGCGCTACAACATTAAATACATGTTCCTGTCCGGCACCTTCCTCACCGATTCTATTATTTACAGAAACAGCCGCCTTGTTCAAGTGCATCTGGCAGGAAACATTTCCTCTCATCCCAAGACCATGCCAGGTATTTTGTTCAAACTTTAATCCCGGCGTCTCCAGAGGAACTAACCAGTTATCAATAGCTCCTTCCACATCTGATGGGGCTAAAACCAGATAATAGGAAGCCTGCTCTGCAGAAGTAACCATGCTCTTTACACCGCTTAGGAGCTTCTTGTCCCCATCATTTTCCGCCTTTAGATCGGAAATATAGAAATGGGTTCCTGTTCCCAGCTCACTGTAAGCCAGAGCCAGAAGCTTTCTTTCTTCTACCACTTCTTTGACAATTCTCTGCTTCATCTCTTCACTTCCTCGAGATAAAACTACTGTCAAAGCCACATTATGCATCATGTAGCAAAGTCCGGTTGTTGCATCACTTTTCGCAAAAGCTCTACAAACTTCCACATGCTCCTGAATTCCTAAGCCTAAGCCTCCCTGCTCCTTAGGAATGAGCAGAGTTAAAAAATCTGATTTTTTAATCTCCGCAAATGCTTCTACAGGAAATACTCCTTCTTCATCTACCTTTGTGCTATAGGGATCAATGAATTTCTCTGCAAAATTTCTAGCCTCACAATAAATTGACATCATTGTACCTCCATAAAAAAACGACTGTGCTGACCGGGAGTGGCCCCACAGTTTTGTTACGACACTCGTTTATCATCATAATACTTAGTCAGAATGCTGTATATCTATATATGTTTTTTCAAATATTTTTCGTTTATTTATGTAGGATTTGAATAAATAATATTTTTAACTATCCAAATTTTTTTATAGTGTAACAACTAAATATCTCTATACAGAATAAGGCTTCCATGCTATTATTCCTATTGTTTTACTAGGAATTAAACAAGCGTTTACTTTAATTTTTAAAATCTTTATTTATCAGTATTTGATATAAAAAGTGGCGAAAAACATGAAAAATTCTTTTAAAAAGGAGTCAATATGTGGTTTTATTTTATCATTAATTTCTATCTTTTTTTGGTCCGGTTCGGATTTCTTTTTCCAAGCTGGGATCCCCTGCCAAGGATAAGGATAGTCATTTGAAAATGCTTATGGTGGTGGGACTGGTTATGGGTGCCCATGCCACCGTTCAAGTTTTATTTCATGGCGTAAGCTTTAGCAAGGAAATCCTCATTGCCTATCTGCCGGTTTCCTTTCTTTATATTTCCTCCATGCTTTTAGGCTATATCGGATTGCGCTATATTGAGCTTTCCGTCTCCTCCCCCATTTGCAATACCTCCGGTGCGGTGGCAGCTCTGCTTTCCTTTATTTTTCTAAAGCAGGTCTTGGCACTACCCCAGCTTTTTGCCATTCTTTTGATTCTTTTTGCCATTTACCTGCTTTCCTATCTGCAAAAAAAGCGTGAGGATGCGGAACGAAAAAAGATGCAGGAAAAGGTGGAGGATAAATATGTAAACAGCTTTATCGCCATTTTCTTCCCCATCTTTTACTGCATCATTGACGGACTGGGCACATTTTTAGACGCGGTGGTTCTGGAAAAAATTCCGGAAGTCTCTGCAAATGTAGCCTATGAATATACCTTCTGTACTCTGGCAGTCTGCCTCTTCTTCTATTTGTTTTTTGTAAAAAAGACCAAGTTCAGCCTACCTACGGAAGGACCGAAATTTTTAGCTGCCGTCTGCGAAACAATAGGCCAGTTCACCTATATCTATGCCATTGGAGCAAAATGCTGTTGCCTCCGCACCCTTGATTTCCAGCTACTGCCTCTTCTCCGTAATCTGGGCCAGAATCTTCTTAAAAAGAAAAAGCTTAGCAAAGCCCAGTACCTTGCCGTTGGACTGGCGGTTTTAGGAATCTTAATTTTAGGTTTTTTGAAGAGGGATAGTTTCAATCAATCCAAGAGAGTTTTTTTCTCCGGTACGGAAATGTGCCTCACCGTCCGGCAATGAATTTCTTTCTGAAGATATTCTAGTCTTAACCGAACATAGAAGATTTTTCTCCAGCCCGGAAATGTGCCCCACCGTCCGGCAATGAGTTTCTTTCTGAAGACAATCTGAGCCCGTCAGTACTTGCTGAAAGCGAGTGAACGAAGCTTTCAGCTTAGTACTGCTACGAGGCGAGGTTAGTGAGAACGTGTCTGAAGAAAGAAACTCATTGCAGAGGACGGTGATACTACATTTATAGCACCGACTTCATCGAAGCCACATACTCTCCCAGTACGGCCTCTTCCTTCCCCGGATTCTCATGGATTTTCTTCATAATGGCGGAGCCTACAATCACGCCGTCCGCATATTTTGCCACTTCCTTTGCCTGCTCCTTAGTGGAGATAGCAAAACCCACGGCGCAGGGAATGTCCGTGTGACTCTTCACCATTTTCAAAAGAGAAGACAGGTCCGTGGTGATTTCCTTTCGCTCTCCCGTAACCCCTAGGGATGACACGATATATAAAAATCCTTCCGCATCTTTCGCAATCTTTGCAATACGGTCCTCGGAGGTGGGGGCTACCATGGAAATGAGGGCAATGCCGAAGTCCCTGCAATCCTGCAAAAACTCTTCCCGCTCTTCATAGGGCACATCCGGAAGTATTAAGCCGGAAACCCCTGCTTCCTTGGCCTTTTCCATAAACTTTCTGCTGCCGTAGGAGAAAACCACATTGGCATAGGTCATATACACAAATGGCACATCCACTTCCTGCCGAAGCTCCTTGGTCATTTGAAAAACCTTCTCTGTGGTGCATCCTCCCTGTAAGGCCCGAAGGTCAGCTTCCATAATCACCGGTCCCTCTGCGGTGGGGTCGGAGAAGGGAATCCCCAACTCAATCAGGTCTGCTCCATTTTCCACCATGCTTTTTACCAGCTTCTTGGTACTTTCCAAATCCGGATCTCCACAGGTAATAAAGGGAATAAATGCCTTTCCCTTTGCAAATGCTTCTTTTATGCTTCTCATTCTACCAAGTCCTCCCCTCTGAAACGTGCTACGGAAACGCAGTCCTTATCCCCTCTTCCGGAGATACAGATCACAATGCTTTCCTCCTTACTCTTCTCTTTCGCCACCTTCATGCCGTAGGAAATGGCATGGGCGGATTCAATGGCCGGGATGATTCCCTCCATTTTCGAAAAGATACTCAAAGGCCTCTACCGCCTCCAAATCCGTTACCGGCACATACTTTGCCCGTCCGCTGTCATGGAGTGCTGCGTGCTCCGGTCCGATTCCGGGATAATCCAGCCCCGCGGAAATGGAGTATACCGGGGCAATCTGTCCGAATTCATCCTGACAGAAGTAGGACTTCATGCCGTGGAAAAATCCCCAGCTTTCCTACCGCAATGGTGGCCGCAGTTTCCTCCGTATCCACCCCTCTTCCTGCGGCCTCACAGCCAATCAGCTCTACACCTTCATCCGGAATAAAATGGTAGAAGGTTCCGATGGCATTGGAGCCGCCTCCCACGCAGGCCAATACTGCTGCAGGAAGCTTTCCTTCCTTTTCCAAAATCTCTTCTCGAATCTCCTTGGAAATCACCGCCTGAAAAATCCCTGACCATGGTAGGGAAGGGGTGAGGTCCCATAACGGAACCGAGGCAGTAGTGGGTATCGGAAATTCTCTTAGTCCACTCTCTCATGGCCTCAGACACCGCATCCTTTAAGGTGGCAGTTCCGGTCTTTACGGAAACCACCTCCGCTCCCAAAAGGCGCATCTTGTAAACATTTAAAGCCTGACGCTCAATGTCCTCCTGCCCCATGAAAAACCACACATTCCATGCCGAAAAGGGCTGCTGCCGTTGCCGTTGCCACACCGTGCTGTCCTGCTCCGGTTTCCGCAATCAGTCTGGTCTTTCCCATGCGCTTTGCCAGCAAGGCCTGCCCCAAAACATTGTTGATTTTGTGGGCTCCGGTATGGTTTAAGTCCTCTCTCTTTAAGTAAATCTTGGCGCCTCCAAGATCCTTCGTCATCTTTTCCGCATAATACAGACGGGAGGGCCGTCCTGCATAGTCATTTAAGTAACGGCTTAACTCCTCCTGAAATGCAGGATCCGCCTTAGCCTCTGTATAGGCCTTGTCCAATTCTTCTATTGCCTGCATCAGGGTTTCCGGAATGTACTGTCCTCCATGAATCCCAAAACGTCCGATTTTTCTCTGCCATACTACTCCTTTCCGGATGTATCTTTCATTCCATCTTCTTTGCATCAATATTGCTTCTTCTTTTGCAACTTTATTGCTTCTTCATCGCATCTTCATTGCATCTTCTTTGCTTTCATTTCTTCACAAAGTCTGCTTCTCATATTCTCTCACCAAATGTATAAAACTCTCCATTTTCTCCGGGCTTTTCCGGGCGCCATCCTCTCCCTGCTCCTCGATTCCGGAGCTGACATCCAATCCATAGGGGGAAAATGCTTTGATTTTCTCTACTACATTTTCCGAGGAAAGTCCTCCTGCCAAGATATAGGGACGATGAATCTTCCGTAAAAGCCTTGCCTCCGCCTCTTTGCCTTCGCCCTTTCCTCCGTCCAGAAGAATCAGATCTGCCGGGGAGGCATTTGCCCGTTCTACATCCTTTTCTTCCTTTAAGATAAAGGCCTGCCAAAGGAAGGGGCTTCCCTTTCCCCTTTGCTGAGTATCCTCCTGCTCTGTTCCCTGTGTCCCAGCCCTTAGACCTGTTGGCTTTGTCTGTCCCCCCCTAAGTTTCTTCATTTTCTCCTTAAGCTTAAGAACATAGGACGCCTCTTCCGCCCCATGGAGCTGAACTCCTTGAATGATCCCCTCCTGCAAAAGCGCCAAAATCTTCGGAATCTCTTCCTCTACAAAGACCCCCACTGCAGGAATGGAAGGATTCAATTTTTCCCTAAGACGCCTTGCCTGCTCCTTGTTCACAAAGCGTTTGCTTTTCTTATAGAAGACAAATCCCACATAATCTATGGGAAGCATTTGCAAATGCTGAATTTCCTCTTCCTTTGTGATACCGCAGTACTTGACGACCATACCAACTCCTTTCAGTACTTGACCTTCATGCCAACTCCTTTCAGCCCTCGATGCTTTATGATGCTCCTCACAGGCTATAGCACTTGTTCCGGCTTAATTTTGGGAAGCTTTTCTGTACTCTTCCAAGAAGTTCAATGCCTTTCCGCTGCTGATGGCTTCCTCCGCCAGATGAATGCCTTCCTCTATGCTTTCCGCCTTTCCGGCGATAAAGAGGGCTGTTCCCTGCATTTAACAAAAAGAGCCGTTTTCTTGCTGCCTTGAATCTCATTGGCCAAAAGTCCCTTGGTAATTGCAGCATTTTCCGCCGCATCTCCCCCCACAAGCTCCTCTTTTTTTCCTCTTTCCAAATGGAAGTCCTCCGGAGCAATCTCAAAGATTCGGCTTTGTCCATCCCTTAATTCACAAACCAAGGTCTTGTCGGAAACGGAAATTTCATCCATACCGTCCTCTCCGTAAACCACCAACGCCCGCTTGACGCCTAAATGATGCAGCACTGCCGCCATAGGCTCTAAAAGTTTTTCCTGATAGACCCCAAGAAGCATGGCATCCGGCCTTGCAGGATTGGTTAGCGGCCCAGGATGTTGAAAATGGTTCTGAAAACCCAGTTCCTTACGGATAGCGCCCACATACTTCATGGCGGTATGGTAGTGCTGGGCAAAGAGGAAGCAAAGACCGGTGTCCCTCAGCATTTCCTCCGCCTTTTCCTTGTCCTGCACAATGTTAATCCCCAAGGCTTCCTGGCAATCTGCGGTGCCAGACTTGGAAGAGGCTGCCCGATTCCCATGCTTTGCCACCTTTACCCCTAAAGAAGCTACTACCAAGGCGGAGGTGGTAGAAATATTGTAGCTGTTGCTGTGATCACCACCGGTTCCTACGATTTCCAAAACCTCCATGCCCTCATGCTTTACCTCTGTGGCGTGCTCCCGCATCGCCTTGGCAAATGCTGGTAATCTCCGTGATATTTTCTTCCTCCCGCTTTCTGCAAGCCAGAGCCGTAAGAAAGGCGGTATTTTGCACCGGAGAGCTCTTTCCATCCAGAATTTCATTCATGCTTTCGTAGCTTTCCTGAAAGCTTAAGTCCTCTCCCAATACCAGTTTTTTTGATACATTCTTGCAGCATACTTGCTCCTTTCTTTCCCTTACCCTCTGTTCCTTTGAAATCTTCTTTATGACAAAAACCGTCTTTTAAACAAATCCGGCTTTTCTACTTTTCTACGCATAATTCCTTTTTGGTAGATTATTTCTTATTTCAATAGGCTCCGTAATTCCTGAAGTTTTTCCTTCTTGCTCTCTGCCCGCATCAGGCTTTCTCCAATCAAAACCCCATCTACCCCTGGCTTCCTCTAAAAGCCTTAGTTCTTCCGGCTTGGACATTCCACTTTCCGCCACGAAGAGCTGTCCCTTTGGCACCAAATTTCTTAGGGATAGGCTGTTTTCCATGTTTACGGAAAAGGTCTTTAGATTTCTGTTGTTGACTCCGATAATCTCCGCTCCCACAGAGAGGGCACAGCGGATTTCTTCCTCATCATGGCATTCCACCAAGGCATCCAGTCCCAGCTTTTCGGCTATGCTTAGAAATTCCTTCAGTTCCCTTTCTCCAAGAAGAGAAACAATCAGGAGAATAGCTTTCGCCCCCAGAAGCTTGGCCTGATAGATTTGGTAGGGGTCAATCAGAAAATCCTTCCGAAGCACCGGTACCGAAACAGCTTGTGCGATTTCTTGTAAATATTGGTCCTTCCCCAGAAAATACTTAGGCTCTGTCAAACAGGAAATGGCGTCAATGCCGACAGCTTCATAGTCCTTTGCAATCTGCAAATAGGGAAAGTCCTCTGCGATAATGCCTTTGGAGGGGAAGCCTTCTTTACCTCTCCGATAATAGATAATCCCTTCTTGGCTAAGGCCTGGTAAAAAGCTTTTACCTTCGGTTTCTGAAGATTTTAGGCTTGATGTATCATTTTCCTGAACTCCATTCTTTAAAGCAGCTTTCCCTAAGGCTTCCCGCTCCTCCAAAAAGCCTTTCCAGCTCCAAAAGAGAAAGCAGCTTTTTTTCTCCTCTTCCACAGCCTTTCTTCTTTCCCTTGCGATTTCTTCTAAAATGCTCATTTGCTTCTACCCTTATGCTCCCTTACAAATCCTTGCAAAATTTTTCCAAAAATCTTCGCTCCGTCCTTGGTCATGATACTTTCCGGATGGAACTGTACGCCGTAAACCTTCCGCTCCCTGTCTTCCACCGCCATCACTTCCTCCTGCTTGGTTTTTTCCGATAATCCGAAGCTCTGTGCCCTCCAGACTTTCCTCCTCGGCAATGAGGCTGTGGTAGCGAGCCACCTTCATTTTCCGGCCAAGACCTTTAAAAAGCTCCGAATCTTCCACAATATCCACCTCGGACTGTCTGCCATGCATGGGCTTTATGGCGTGGCTTACAGTGCCTCCATAGACCTGACAGATGGCCTGTTCTCCAAGACAAAACCCCAAGGATAGGGATTTTTCCCCCGAAGGGAACGAATCACCTGGGGGCAAATGCCGGAATTTTCCGGTCTGCCCGGTCCGGGAGAAAGAACAATTCCTGCCGGATTCATGGCCTCGATTTCTTCCAGGGTTTTCCCGTCATTTCGAATCACTTCCACCGTCTCATATTGGGACAGCATCTGGTATAGGTTAAAGGTAAAGCTGTCGTAGTTATCAATTAAAAGAATCATTCTTCCTCCTCCCCTCTTCGAATGGCTTCCACCATGGCCTGCGCCTTATTCTTACACTCCTCAAATTCCTTTTCCTCGGAGGAATCCACCACGATGCCGGCTCCGGAGCGAATGGCCACCTTTCCGTTTTTCTTATAGGCAAAGCGGATGGCAATACAGAGGTCCAGATTTCCGTTGAAATCAATATATCCGATTCCTCCGCCATAGATGCCCCGGCGATTTTGCTCTATATCGTCAATCAGCTCCATGGCCCGAATCTTCGGTGCTCCGCTTAGGGTTCCTGCGGGAAGCACGGCGGAAACGCAGTCCAGCGCATCATAGCCTTCCTTAAGCTCTCCCATTACGGTGGAGCCGATATGCATCACATGGGAATAGCGCTGAATCTCGTGGTACTTTTTCCACCTTCACGGTGCCCTACCTTGGCGATTTTTCCCTGATATCGTTTCTGCCTAAATCCACCAGCATATCGTGCTCGGAAACTTCCTTTTCATCCTGTAAAAGCTCCATGGCGATGCGCTTATCCTCTTCCTCTGTGGCGCCCCTCTTTCTGGTGCCTGCCAGAGGGAAGGTCTGTAAAACGCCGTCCTCAAGCTTCACCAGAGTTTCCGGACTGGCTCCTGCCAGCTCCAAGTCCTTACTGGAAAAGTAGAAAAGGTAGGGGGAAGGATTTAAGCAACGAAGGTGCCGATAACTTTCCAACAGGCTTCCCTCATAGTCCGCTTCCAGCCTGTTGGAAAGGACGATTTGGAAAATGTCTCCATCCTTCAAATGTCTCTTGGCCTTCTTCACCATTTGCATATATTCTTCCTTGCTGTGGAGGAGGCGGAAGTCACTTAGGCATCTGCCGGGCTCTTCCTTCTTTTGCTCTCCGCTCTTTAAGAGCCTGTGCATATTTTCCAGCTCCAGGACTGCTCTCTTATAGCCCGCCTCACCCTCGGAAAGGGACATATTCACAATCAGGAAAATCTTTTGCAGGAAGTGGTCAAAACATATCACCTTGTCGAAGAGCATCAAGTCCAAGTCCTGGAAATCCTCCTCATCCTTTCCGGAAAAATGAAGGCTGTTCTCCTCATACTGGATAAAGTCATAAGCGAAGTATCCAACCAGTCCTCCGGTAAAGGAAGGAGCCCCGGGTACCTTGGGCGCCTTGTGCTCTTGAAGGATTTGCCGGATTAGAGCCTTGGGATCCTTGGTAGGAAGCTTTTAATCCAGAGCTTTCTACGATTCCGTTTTTACAGGAAATGCTTTGCTTCGGATCATAGCCCAGAAAGGTATATCTTCCCCATTTTTCTCTGTCCTCCATAGACTCCAGTAAAAAGACATTTTGCGAAATATTTTTCAAAATGGACAATGCGGTAATGGGAGTAATGAAATCTGAAAAAATCTCCTTCATGACAGGGAGCAGGCGAAGGCTTTCATCCTTCCGGTAGGCTTCCATTTCCACAAGACTTGGTCTAATCATCATTTTCTTCCTTTCTCTATGCTCTGCATGGGATTGGCTTCTTCCTTTTAGAAAAACGCTTTGACACACTTTTTGGCTTTCACTTAAACTCTGTCTTTAGCATTTCCAAAAATCATTTTTTTGAAAATAAAAACCCCAGCAGAATAAAAAAATTCTGCTAGGGACGAAAAATTAAAGTTCGCGGTGCCACCCTAGTTCACGATTCACTCGTGCTCTTAGCAAGGTACTAACATACCTCCGGAAACTAACGCATTCCTACGCGTCATGGAATACTCGGATTGCTCTTTTGACCATGCCCTCAGTGGTCCATTTGCTAAGCTGTGTTCTGCCCGGCTCTCACCTTCCCGGACTCTCTGTGAGCTCATACTTAACGTTATCTCCACCTCAACGGTTTTATAGTTCTAATATTTAACACAACTTGACTTTTCTCGTCAAGAACATTTTTTATAAATCTTTTTAACCGACTGCTCTGTTATAGGTTTCCGTCATCTGGGAAGCGGCCTCGCTGATTTTCTGGAAGCTTCCATCGGTAGCCCATAAAATTTGCAAGTCATTCTCGGAAAATCCTTTTCCGCTTTCTTTCCGGTCAATCATCTCCTGAAGCTGCTTCTTAAAATCTCCGGCAGCATCTGCAAAGGTAGTAACATAATAGTTATTATCAAAGCCTTCCTTCTCCGCAGCATCTTTATCCTTGGAAAGGGGCACAAATTCCAAAAGCAGGGTAGCCAGCTCGTCATACGCAGGACGTATCTTTGTCAAATCAAGGTCGGCAATATTGGCCTCCGCTACATTGGGCTGCTCTGAAAAGGCGTCAATAATTTGATTTTTCAGATCCATGATTCTCAGCATATCATAGCGAATCGTTAAGCCGTTGTCCTTCATTCTCTGCATTTCTTCTTGCTGTCTTTCCACAGAAAGGCTGTGAATGGCTGCAGTATAAGTATCTGCCGGATCGATATAGCTTTGTACCAAGGGAAAAAGTCTGCTATGAATTTCCTGGGCCTTGGCATACTGATCATCCTTATAGGCCTGCAAATCTCCATAGCTGGCCGCCTCGTTATAAACCTTCATGGTTTCCAGTACAATAGGAGCCAAAGTTTTTACCTGCTCATCTAAATCAGTAAACTTGGTTCCGGCATTGGCCTGATCCAGATAGCTCTGTACTTGCTCCATGTCATAATCGCTAAAGCTGACCGTAGTATAATGTCCGCCTTCTATTACCTTAAACTCTGTCTCCGGCTCTACTCCCTCAAAATATCTGCCGATATTATCTTCAAAATTACCGGTTAGGAAATTGCTGAAATCCACGTAATTGTTGTATTGTGTCAGCTCATCGTCGCTTTCCCCGGAATCAGCGGAAAGATTCTTTTTCAAAAGCATCCAAGGGGTTATTCCCGGAATCACTGCTGTCCCCCTGCTCTCTCCGCTTTTTTTCCTGCTTTATAGCATTCTGAGCCATCTTTAAGTCTTCACAGGCGGAAAGACTGAGGGCTAAGGCAATTGCGCCAAGTCCTAAAACGATTTTTTTCATACTTGTTCTCCTCTATCAAAAAGTTCTGTATCTTCCTTTATTTTTAAGAAAAGATACAGAACTAATTATACTAAAAAATTTAAATTTTTTTACAAGAAACAGAAAGAATTTCGCAAAAACAAAAAAACAGAAAGAATTTCGCAAAAAAACAAAAAGCTTTATTTAGCTTATGACTTCGCTGTAGCTTTGAACCATATTTATAGATGCCCAATCTATCTTTAAAAAGCTGCCATCTACATTTGTCTGCCCATAATCCTTCTCTGTAAATGGCTCATTTTCGTCTATCCGACGAATCATTTCCTGAATCTGTTTTGCAAACTCTTTGGAATCATTGACAAATTCCGACAAATCTTCAAAAATGCTGGGGTCAGTAAACAATTCCGCATCAATTGCTTTCCGATTTCCTATCATTTTTTCGAAATCCGATAGGGTAGCCAGAAATTCCTCATAGGCAGGACGAATTTTTAGATAAATCCAGCTTTGTCATCTCTTCCTGGACAAGATTCTGATTTATGATTTCATCCATAATTTGATCTCGTAGAGAGAACAGCTTTAACATGTTATAACGGATAATGTAGCCCCGTTCTTTCATTGTCTGGATTTCCTCTTCCATTTTTTTTGAAGAAAGCTCATCAATAGCCCGCTTATATTCCGACAATGGAGCTTTAGAACTCTCTATCAAAGGGAAAAAGACGGCTGTGAATTTCCTTTGCCCCTTCATAGTGATCATTTTTATAGGTCTCCGCCTGTCCATAAGCTGCTGCCTCGTTATAAATTTCCATAGTCTTTAAGATTAAAGGAGTAAGAGTTTTTCACCGGCTTATCCACCCTCAGGGAAATGCGTCCCCTATTCGCCATTTGCATAACCTTCCGGATAAAGTCAAACTCTTCCGGGTAAAGCCTTCCTTAAGATACTCCTCCCTCCACCAAATGAAACTCCGGTTCATTACGAACTCCCTGAAAAATAAAATACTGAAATGTAGTGATAACGAGCAGCCAGAAAATTACTGAAGTACGTATAGGTATTGTACTCTCCATATTCCATTTTAAGATCTCCCTTTTTAAATACATCCATAGGTTGGTCTCCTAACTGCTCTGTGTTTCTTTTCTTCTCTTTCTGAAAAGAATTTTTGTACCATCTTAATATCATCGCAGGCAGAAAGGCTGAAAATTATAGTCAAGATACTGATACAAAGTATAGCTTTTTTCATATATATTCCCCCAAAAAGGCATCCTCTACAGCGGCGTAGCACTCTCCTAAGCTTCCCTTTGGAAAATATTAGAAAACACATGCTCCGCAAGAGACATTCAACGAGATATCGCACGCTCTGCGAGGGATATCTCGTTATGAACAAGACGTCTCAGGCTTCGCCTACGCCACTTGTTAAGAATAAAAAAGTTCTATATTCTTCTATTTTTAAGAATGAATACAGAACTCATTATATAAGAAAATACTGTTTTTACAAGTTTTACCAGAAGACTTTTTGACTACTTCTTTGCTTCCTCCAAGGCCTTCTCAACCGCATGGCAAATGCCCTCGCTACTGGTGGTGGCTCCTGCCACCGCATCCACGTCGGTACTCTGCTTTTCCAAAATTTCCGGAATCACCTTCTTCTGTGCGTCAAAGAAATATTCTTCATCGTCCTTGGTTTTCACAATGTCGATGGCAGTAATCTTTCCCCCGGAAATGGTGACTTTCACTTCCACATTGCCATTGTAGGCGGAAGCCTTTCCAAAGCATTCTCCGTCTTTATAAGCTCCGGATATGCTATCCTCATCAATAGCTTGGGAATCGGAGGAAGCATCCGAAGAATTCGCAGAGGCTTTATCTCCGCTAGCTTCTGATGCTTTTTTGGAAGAATTATTTTCCTCCCCCTGTCCGTGCTGCTCCGCTACGCTTTCCTGCGCTCTGGTTTTATCTACATTTGCCTCCAGTGCGGCGCGGTATTTCCCGGCACTGTAAAAGCCGCTTAGAAAAAGACAGACAATGGGCAAAATCCCCCCAATACGAAGCAAAGGAAATGTCTTTTTCTCCTTGCCTTCCTTTTGTATTCTATACTGCCTAATCCGTAAGAACCCGTAGAGTCCAAAAATGAAGCTGTAAAGCATCAGGGTGAAGAAATACTCTCCCTTTCCCCGAATCAGCGCCCCTTGATAAATAAAGAATATGTGTAAATACAAAAGCAGGTAAAAAAAGATAGGACCAGTTTTGCAGCTTCTTCCAGCTCTTTGCCTGCATTTTTCCGCCGAACAGCCTGAAAGGAAGTGACGGTCAGGGGAATTAATAAGAGAATCATCATACAGGACACGATAGCTGCATGAAGCTCCATCAGGCTGATATGCCCATGTCCGAAAAATAAGGCACCGAAATATTTTCCGCCAAAGGCCAGGTTGTGGGCCAGCGTAATGAGGGAGGCACAGATTGCCATTTCCCTCGAAGAAGATAAATCGTCTTTCTTCCGGCAAAAACTCTTAGGAAGCACGGGAGCCAACATAACTAAGATAAAGAGAGGCCTGCCAGCACACCTCTTTGCATGATTTTTCTTAAAAAAAGAAATCCAAAAGGAAGTCCTCCCTCCCTTGGATAAAAAATGCTCACCAAGGAAAGGAGGATACAAATCCCATACAACACTGCCGGCTTCTTCTTTAATGCTTTTTCCAAAGAAATGGAAAAATGCTAAACTGCATATTAAAGTAAGAGTCACAATCATTGCACGACTACCTCGAATTTCACTTCAGGATATCCGTCAGCCTTGATGGTTACAGGGTAGGTTCCGGGTCCGTCAAAGTACTTTACTTCCTGATCGTCCTTCTTGTAGCTCGCCTCGGTATTTACGCTACCGTCTTCATTGAAAATATTCTTTCCGAATCTTCTTCCGGCACCACCCTTAAACTCCTGCTCTCCGATGCTTGCAGAGCTTGTAGAAGCAATGTAGTTTGCGATAGTCAGCTGATCTGCATTATCCGCAAGGCTTAACTTGTTATTTTCAAAATGGAAGTCCTCCGCCTTTAAGCTTGATTCTACTAAAACAGTAAAGGATACATCGGAAAGCTTGTCGTTAGAGAATACCAGCTGATACTTTCCGGGTGTCATCTCCTTAGGAAGTACCAAAACGCCGGCGGTGTCTGTATTTACCTCTCCCTTTACCTCACTCTTTCTGCTGAGAACCTTGCCAAGGCTGTAGCTGTCTTCTCCGGTGGAAAGCTGATAATTCACCTTTGTTCCTTCCGGACTGTAGCTTACCTTCTCATCTCCGCTAACCTTGTACTCAGCAGGAGCAATCTTCTTCACATGAAGATTTACGGGAACCTCCACATCATCCTCATCCATTAAGAAGTAGGTAATCTTTACAATGTCCTTGTCCTGAATGTCTTCAAAACGCTTAAACTCCTTCTGAGCCTTATGGTTGGTGTCCTCGAAAGCCACAGCGGAAAATGCCAGCTCCTCCGGCTTTACCCAGATATTGTCCTCATGCTTTAAGCCGTACTTTGCGCCGTCCTTGGTTTCCAGAATTGCAGCCTGTACGATTTCAGAGTCAATGTCCAAACCGCTGACTTCGATTTCATAATTTCCGTAGGAGGAAGTGGTGGTAATATCCGCTTCGGTGTCCTTCGCTTCATTTGTAGTGCCTTGAGTCTTGGAAAGAGTTCCGTCGGAGTTTAATACCTTATACTCCTTAGGGTTCAGTGCTGACTTCACTTTCAATAGCCCCCATCAAAGTAAGAAGAGCATTCTTGCTTTCCTTCTTCTCCTCCAATGCCTTCTTGGCATCCCTCATAAAGGGACTTCGGAATCGCAACGTTCACGTGCTTAATTCCCTTATAGACAGAGCCCTCTCCCTCTACGGCACCGTCCGCCATCACAAACTTCTCCACCTTTTCCTTAGTAGGAGAGCTGGCACTGTCATACATTCCTGTCTCCCGGAAACCGTCCTTTGTTACCTTATCCTCCACATCCAGCTGTGCCTTCAAATCCTTCCCCTCTTCAGGAGCAATATCCTTTAATTCTCCGTAATAAAAGTCCGCGTAGGGAACGGTCATCTTTACAAAGACATAATCAGACTTCTCTGCCTGAGCTGCAGTGCTTTCCGCAGCCTTCTCCGATCCTGCAGCTGTGGTGGCAGTATCCTGCTTCTTTCCGCAAGCCATTACGGAGGATGCTAAAATGATGGCGGAAGCGCCAAGAATCCAATGTTTTCTCATAATACCCCTTTCTGTCTACACATTACTGCTTCGCTTTGTAGTATTCCTCACAGGAGAACAACAGTACCGTAAGGTATCTTAGCCCTTATTCAAGGGAGAGTTGTTTAACACGCAAAAAGCACCCTCCTATCGAGAATAGGCTGATGCTTACGCTAACATCACAACCCTTTAGATAGATAATACAAAGCTTTTAGTTAGTTGTATCTATCTTTCAAGGCAGTATTATGACAGAGGAGAGGAAACTTGTCAATCCTCTTATATTAAACACTTATCATTCTTTATTTAATCTATTTTCCCCAGCTTTCGCAAAAAATCCGATTCTGTGGATTCCTGATAAAGGGGTGCTAAAAGCTCTTCAATCTTGGCTTTCTCTTCTTTGGAAAAATGAGAGAAGAGTACTCCTTTTTTACTTAATTTATTTCTTAGCTCCACCCGCATTTTTTCACGTAAAGCTCTTTTCCTGTAAAGCCATGGAAAAAGACACATCCCTAAGCAAAGCCAGATCTTCTTCCGACAGATTCTCTCTTGCTCTGGAAGAAAGAATTTGCAAATCTAAAACGGGGCTGTAATCATCCTCTAAAAAATACTTGGCGGAAAGATTGTGTTCCTGCCGGGCAAATTCCTCTATGGTATTTTCACTGCCCTCCACAATTCCGCTTTGTAACGCCTTATAGATTTTATCTTGCGGAAGCTCTCTGGTTTTTCCGAAAAGAAGCTGCAAGGCTCTTCCCATGCGAGACTCATCCTCCACTCCTAAAATCAATCCGTCAAAATCTGATGCAGAGGTCAGTGGCTTTTCCACGGTATAAAAATCCCGAAAGCCAAGACAATGCCACACCAAAAGCTCCATTCCCTTGCTTTGAAAATCCTCTTGAAAAATAGCCCCCTTGTCTCCATCTAAAACATTCCACATTTCCTCTTCGCTGTCAAAAAGATAGGGAAGTTCCATGAGAGAGCTTTGCAGAAAGCTTCTTTGCAGAAGGTAGAGGCAGTCTTACCATGTCCAGATTACCGGAGCGAAACCGTTCCAACAAAAGCTAGGTCGTTATCCTTGTCCTTGGGGCTAGAATCTTAATCTCTATCCTCCCACGGCTTTTTCCTTCACTTCTTTTTGCAAAAACGCTTGGTCATCTGCAAAAGTGTAATCATCATTGTTCGCCAATAAGCCGTAAGTTAATACAATCTTATTACTCTTGCTTTTAATAATGGCGGGATGTCCTGTACCGGAACATGCCGTCAAAAAGAAAAAGGAAAAAATCAGGAGCAAAGCCCAAAACGTTCGGCGAAAAAAGGGGGCAGAATCGCTGCCGGATCCCCAGTCCTCTCTTTCCAAGCTGCTCTTTTTCTATTTTTTTCTATTTCTGTCCTATCCTTCTGAAAAGAACAGTTCCTATCCCATTTCATCCTTTACCCTCATTTCTTTACTCTATACCTTTTAAATTCTTAAATCCAAAAAGTATTTCGTCAATGAGTGGTTAAAAAATAAGTAGATGGGGGAGATGTAATTGTTTTGCACAAAATGATTTTATGGAATATAGGTCTGAAATAGGGGGCAGTCTGAGCCCACGGGTTCTTAGCTTTTGTCTTGTAAAAGCTTAGAACCCCTGTAGGGCGAGGCTAGCGGGAGCGTGCCCCGCCTTCAGACCTATATTCCATAAAAAATCATGTTTTATACAGTTTACATCTCCCCCCATCTACTTATTGATTTAGAGGGAGTCGGAAATACGCTTCTTCATTTCTTCTACCTGAAGAGCAAATTCTTTGGAAGAATATACAATAGCGCCTTTTCCGGAAAAGCCTTGAATCTGCACAGCCTGGTCGGAGCTGACTACAACTACCGGGTAGCCGGATTGAGAAAAAAATCATTGGCCATTCTACTTAGGGCAAAGTCTGCCGATTCTCCTTCCTTCGTAAAGATTACCTGCATTCGGGAATCCAGCTGCAAAGTTTTTCCCGGATTGCTTTTCACCCGATAAGCATCAAAAATCAAATACAAATCCACATCATGGTATGCCGCATATTCGGAAAGCAGGGGAAGAATCTGCTCTCTTCCCGCCATCAAATCCGTTTGGGCCAGTGCCTTCCATTCTTCCTTAGCAAAAAGAAAGTTATAGCCGTCCACCAAAAATTTTTTCCGCTTATTTTTCTTACCCTTCTTGGCATACTGGGCTCTGGCTTCCTCCAGACGAGCTTCCTTCTCCTTGGATAAAAACAATTTTTGCTCGGTACGAATAGCTTCCTGTCCCCGATTTTTTAAGGGGCCAAAAGTTCTTTCAAAAATCGCATTCAACTCCTCCTCTAAGGAAATGCCTTCTTCGCCCTTTTTCTTTTTCTCCGATTGCTCCCCTGTATTTTTTTAAGCTGTAAAGAAGGGGAACCATTAAGCTTCGAAGAGGAATCCCTGATTTTTCCACCGGAAGTATTTTCCTCCCATCCGTCCTGCCCTAAAAGCCGCCTCGGAAACAAACTCTTCCCCATAGTAAAGTTTTCCTGCAGTAGTGAGGGGAAGCTCCTCCGATGGAATCCCGAAACGTTCCTCCAATACTGCTAAGGCTTGTTCCTCTTCCATTTCCTGATAAGCGGAAAAATGAGAAAGAAAAAAACTTTCTCCCTCTCCCTGCACAAAAACTTTGCAGCTCCGAAAGGTTTATCCTGGGAATCTTTCCCAGTAGCTGATAGTTTTTCTCCCTCGGAAAGCAGCTCCTCCTGCTTTCCCTTTTGTCTTTCAATCTCCTGCAAAATCTTTCCCAGTTTCTCCTGTGCGGCTGAGATTTCATAGGAAAAAAATACGGCATTAACAGCCGAACCCCTGCTGTAGCTTGAGCCATGCGAAAAGCCTGATACACCGCCTCCCTGAAAGTCCACATAATAGGCGGAGCCTCGAGAAAAAGCTTAAATTGGAAATCTCTAAGGCATAGTTCTCATAGGGGCCGGAAAGGAGCGGTCCCGAAAAATGTTCCTCCGCCCACTCGGTTTCCAGACGGAAATCCATTCCTCCGAAGCTCTCCTCTCTTCTCTATAGAAAAATGCTTTTTCTTTTCCGGATTCCTGCTATTCTCACATCCTTTCGCCCTTTCCCGCCTCCTGCTGCTCCCCCAAAGAACTCTACTTCCCTTGGGAATTAAGCAGAAGCAGAGAAATCCTGTGTCCGGGTTCCAGCACAGCTCCCTTCCATAGGCTTCTCTACGGGGGCTTTCCCCATAACGAAGCTTCGGCTTGGAAAAATGCAGTTTCTTCCCCAGCCTTCTGGCAAACAAATCCGTCAAAAGCTCTTTTTGCAGATTACCGGACAGCTGTGCCGTAACCTCCTTTTCCGCCAAAGAAATGGAAATCCCCCACTCCGGAAATTCCTTTTGTAGCTCTTCCAATTCGTTTCTATAGCGAAGAATCTCCTCCCTCAACAGATAAAAAGGGTCGGAAAAATAGCCTTCCTTCTCTTTCTCACTATGCTCATCCACCGGAAAATAGCCAAGACCCGCATTTTCCGAAATCGGCATAGTAAAAAGCATTCCCGGCTCTACGCTCTCTACAGCCTCCTTCTACCCCTTCCAAATGTAACTCCAAAGCCTTTTCGGAAGTCCGCCATTCCTGCCGTAAGGAAAGGCTTCCCCAAAAAGCTTCGCTCTTCCGATTCTTCTTCCTTCCGGACTTTTGCTAATCTTATATAAAATTCCCCGCAATTCTTCGCTATAGGCCGGCATTTGACAAAGAGCAAATATCCAGGAAAAACTCGGTGATTCCTCCTGCTTTAATGCAGAGGTGAAGAAAAAGAGGAAAAAGCTTTCTCCTGTATGTTTTTCCTGCAAAAAGCTAAGGGAAGCCGTCCATTTTTCCAGATACTCCGCGGTTCCCTCTTCGGATAATAAGGCAAGATTTTTCCAGAAAGTCCTGACAGTCCTCTGAAGGAACTGCCTTCTGCCCTATAGCCTCCTTCTTCTCCGGAGCTTTCCTCTCTAGAGCTTTTCTTCTCTAGAGCTTCCTTTTGTTCTAAAGCTGCATTCTCCTTGGAAGCTACTGTCCGGTAAAATCTTCTTCCTGTAAAAATCTTGCCAAGTCGGAAAAAGTATAGGGAGAAAAGTTGATAATCCCCTCACAGGAAAAGGCCTCTTGGATTTCTCTTAACAAAAACTTCCCTATCCCCTTGGAAAAGATCCATTTTATTTACCACCAAAAAGAGGAATCCCCTTCTCTCGCGCTCTTTCAAAGAGCTGCAGCTCTCTCTTTGAATACCGTCATTTCCGTCAATCAGCAGGATGCCGTAGTCCATGACCGCAAGACAACGCTCCATCTCAGAGGAAAACTCCTGATGTCCGGGAGTATCCAAAAGAAAAAAACGCTTATTTTCCTTGGTAAAATAAACGCTTTTAGCATAAATCGTAATTCCTTTTTTTCGTTCCAGACTGTCCTTGTCTAAAACACTATCTCCATGGTCTACCCTGCCCTTTTTCCGAAATTCTTCCGCTTTCATAGAGAAGGGCCTCCGAAAGACTGGTCTTTCCTCTATCCACATGAGCCAGTAAGCCAAGTACGATATTTTCCATACGAACCTCTGTTTCCGCCATTTCTTTTATATTCTTAGGCTTTTGGTCTTAGAAGCTTTCTTGACTTTTCGTCAAAGAATCTTTCTGCGCTTCTCCCAACAAGCTGTTTTATGAGGAATCTACTTTTTATACTTCTCCACAATACGAACCAGTGCCTCTACACATTCCTCCGGATTTAAGCCCTCTTCATTCAGAATTTCATGGGCATATTGAAGGTAGAGGGCCTTTCTTTCGTTATATAGGTCTTTCAGGGTAAAGCCGTCGGGAATCGCCACCCCTCTTTTCACCGGGTCACCGATTCTTTTTTCCACCTCGGAAAAGGGCACATCCAAGAAAACCACCAAAGAAGTCTCCCTGTAAATGCTCCATAGCTCTCTTTCCGTAGCAAATAGAGCCGCCCGGAGCAAGAACCGTATTGTTCATGGAGAGCTCTGCTCCCACTTCCTCTTCCAAAAGGAGAAAGCCCTCCTTCCGCGCTCCGCAATGATTTCCCGAAGCAGCTGTCCGGTCTTTTTCCTGAATCACCAAATCCATATCCAGAAAGGACATGCCTAATTTTTCGCCAGCAATACCCCTAAGACGCTTTTTCCCGCTGGAGGGCATTCCGATTAAACATATATTCATAAGACTATCCTTTCCGTATTCTGATATTCCTACTTTAAGCCCACTTTTTTTCTACTTCGGTCTTCTTCCATAAAGTCCGGCTTTTTCTCGCCTACTTTCCGTTCTGTAAGTCCGGCTTTTCTCTTACATCTGCTCCCCATAAAAGGCTAAAGGGCGGAATGAGCTGTTTCTTTCTGGAAACCACATTTTCCAGTACAGCGGTAAAGCCCTCTACCTCTTCTCCGGAAAAATCAAAGCTTTCCTTCTTGGGCTCCAGCAAAAAGGCATTTTGAATCAGAGTGTCCGCCCTATGCCCAACAGCCAGAAGCAGAGTATCCTGTTTTAAAATGTTGGTAAGCATCACAAAGGCCATGTCCAGATTTTCTTCTCCTAAAGCCTCCTTCGCAAAATGGAAGAGTCTGGGCTTTAAGGAAAGAAGCTCTTCTTCATTTAAGGAGCTTACCTGACTGACGCCAAAATGAATATCCCCTGCAGTAAAGGTCTTAAAGTCCTGATAGAAAATCTCCCCGATCCGTCTTCTGCTTTTAAATCGAGGCGGCGGAAAACATTTCCATAGCATACTTTTTCAATATCCACTCCGGCAATCTCCGCCAACGCTCTTCCTGCCATCTCATCGGTCTTGGTGCAGGTAGGAGAACGGAAAAGGAGGGTATCGGAAATGATAGCGGACATCATCAAGCCTGCGGTTTGTGGATCGATTTCCACTTTATTTTTCCTGATACATCAGGTAAACAATTGTGCTGGTACAACCCAGAGGTTGATTTCTAAAATACACCGGTCCCAAGGTCTGAATGGTTCCCAGTCTGTGATGATCAATGATTTCCAGAATCTCCGCATTTTCCATGCCGTCCAATGCCTGTCCCAGCTCATTATGATCCACCATAATGACCTGTTTTCCACTGGCACCTAAAAAGATTTCTACGGGAAAGCATACCCAGATATCGACCGTCCTTACTGATAACCGGGAAATCTCTGTGCCGCTTCTTCGCCATCACATCCTTAATTTCATCCACCGTATCCTCTTCTTCGAAGCTTAAAATGCCTTCCTTCGTCATAAAGAAGCTAATGGGGATGGACTGGTTAATCAGTCTTGCCGCCGTATAAGCATCATAGGAGGTTACCATGATAATCATGCCGTTTTGCTCCGCCAGGGCTTTAATCGTGGGGGAGGCATTGGCGCCTTCGCAAATGATGATACAATCCGCACCATTGTCCAAGGCGGAAAGCTGGCTCTCTGCTCTATTTCCCAGGATGACAATGTCATGGGGTTCAATATAGTAGTTCATCATTTCCGGATTGGCTGCCGCAATCAGCACCTTTCCATCCTGGCAGTTACGGTTGGCATCCCCGGTAATTAGCGTTGCCTCTAAGGTCTCCAAAAATATTCTTAAAGGGAGTCTCCGCAGTGGAAATAATGGCAGAATCATATACATTCATATAGGACTTGGCAATATCGGACATGGTAATGAGACCTTCCAAAATGCCGTTTTGGTTTACCGCCGGAAGGGTGACCACATGACCGTCTCTCATCATCTGATAGGCCTGCTTTAAGGACATATTTTTAGAAACTCCGGGAGTCTTCCGATAGGCAATATCGGAAACCTGGGTTTTTACATTGTCCAATAAAAGAGGAGCGTCCACCTTAAAAACGCTCTAAAACAAAGCTGGTTTCCGCATTGGGATTTCCGGCTCTACAAGGGATATACCGGTCTGTATTGTTAATCTTATTCTTCAAACGGGAATAAGAAATCGCCGCACAAATGGAATCCGTATCCGGATTCTTGTGGCCTGTAATCAATATCGGTCTTTCGGTATTGTGGGGAATCTTGCTTTTCTTCTCTGCCATTTTCTTTCCTCTTTCTTCTAACAACATAGGAAAATCTTAGTGCAATAGGCAGGCGCTGTCAAGAAGGGGGATGTGGTGAAGGTCTGGGAAAATGATAAGGATGCGCGACCATGCAATATGGGCATGTAATTGGGCACGCTCCCGCTAAGCTCGCCCTGCGGGGTGAAGGACCGGAAAAGTTAAAAGAACACGCGCCTATGCAGTATAGGTATGAAATCGAGCATGCTCCCGCTAACTTCGCCTTCGTAGAAGTGAAGGACTGTATTCAATGAATAGATGCGCTCGTGGTATGGGGGATAACCGGGGCACGCTCCCGCTAACTTCGCCCTGCAGCGGTACTAAGCGAAAAACTGCAGTACCTTTGTTTTTTCGCAAGTACCGGCGGACTCAGATTACCCCTGTTATCCCCCTATACCGCAATCGCTTCTTCCTATTGGCTTATACAGTCCTTCGCTTCGCCGAGCTCGATAGTTCTTGCATTCTCAGATTATCCTCTTTCACGCCTATACTGCATCTGTCGCTTCCATTTAATATTTTTCTCAGTCCTTCTCTTCGCTAAGGAAAAATATAAAGAAGGCACAGCTGATTCAAAAACCGTAGTGGAACCGGTATTTTACCTGCTCTACTACGGTAATCATTTATTGCTGTTTTATATATTTTTCGGCTTGATATTTACTGCTGCTCCTTCTTGCTCAGTACTACAAAGCCTGCCAAGGATGCTAATGAAATTCCGAAAAAGGGAAGCCCAAAGTCCTGTGAAGTTATAATCTCCGGTTGCTACAGATGCTCGGTCGGATACGCCCTTTACGCTTGGACGGGATTCTCCCAATACAGTTCCCTGCTTTTTCTCAACGGTTTCCGCTACGGGAGCCACACGGTTCTCTCCTAAAACTTCACCCGCAGGGGTAGAAGCTGTCGGACGGCTTTTCTCCCAGAACGATTCCGGGATTGGAAGGTGCATTGCTGACAGTGCTTACAGTCACTCTTGAACTGCTTCTTCCACCGCCGCCATTGCTTGTTCCGCCAACCCTTGGATTCACAGGAGTAGCAGGCACAACAGGTGTTTCGGGAATTACGGGAATTACCGGCTGTGCGGGCTGCTCCGGGTTAACAGGATTTACGGGTTGCACAGGGTTTACAGGCTGCACAGGATTGCTCTTCGGCTCTACTGTGTTCATTTTTACGGTAAGAAGAACCTTGTCATTTCCTTGACCGGCCACCTTATCTCTACCGGCATCATTTTTGCACCGCTCCCCAGACATAAGATGTATTTCCGCTAGCATAAATATAGTTTAAATCAGACTTCATATATCCAACTAAAGTTCCGGCAATACTTCCTTCTGTACTAATGTGCTTTTTCTGTTTCCGTTTCCGTTTCTACTCTATTGGAAGAAGTGGCATTTATTTTTTATTCCTTTCATGACCAGCTGAATCTTTTGAGCCGAATTATTAATGAGCTCCTGCAAGTTTCCAAACACACTGGTATTTGCATGCCTTCCCGTAGTAGGATCGGGATTAAAATTTTCAATTGGGTATGCTTTGCCGGTAACAGGATCTTTGCCGTAGATTCTTTCGTTAGCCGCATTTTCATCAGAGCCTTGCTTCGCCAACGGTTTCATCCGGGTTAAATCCAAATCCATAACAAGGCTTACTTTCTTCTTTGAAAAAGAAGATTTCCCATAATTAATACGGTAAATCATAGGATTTCCATCCGCAGAGCTTAGCTCATAGTGCTTCTTAGCATCTTCTAAGTCCGTAGGAAGGTGGAAGCTTCCTTCCAAGTCATTTCCCAAAGTAAATGTGGAACGAAGACCTGTCTCTAAGTTCCATACAGACATATCATTTGATCCCGGTATCATTCCGGCAGATGCATTAATGATATTTGTCACGGGAGAAACATCCAAATCCGCCTTCAGGGAATAGCTATCTTCCTTATTCACCGGATGTGCCGCGGTGTTGGTACTGTCATAAGCTTCTGTGCTTTCATCCTTTTTGATGGAAAGATCCCCTTGAGAACTACATCTTTGTTTTTTTAAGTCTGGTAATTACATTATCTTCTACTCCGGGATGGCTTTCCACAATGGTCTTCTCTCCCTTGGCATCTTCTGCTGTCACAGTGGTATCTACGTGAATCACAGGTCTAGCTTGCCCTCCACGGGTCTGATCTGCATGTGTGGAAATGTCCGTTCCCTGCTTTTGATCCTCCGACAGCACAGTATTCACATTGTTCGGTGCAGTGGTACCGGGATCCACTGCCGCTTCCTCTACGGTAACAACTGCCCCTTCTCCCCGCTGGCTGTTCCCGTTCCTGGGGCTGTTGCTGCTGTCGCCCCTGTTTCAGCCTCTGCCACTACTCCTGCTGTCGCTCCTGTTGCAGTTTCTGCCGCTGCTCCCGACGTCACTCCTGTTGCAGCTTCTGCTGTCGCTCCTGCCGCTGCTTCCATTGTTCCTGTCATTGCCGCTGAAGCAGGATTTACTTCCTCAGCTCTGGCATTCATAGGAATCGCAACCATTGCTCCTGTCATAGCTAATGCAGCTACCTGTACTTTTTAAGTTTTTTTCTTCTTCATTTTCATTCTCCCTGTGTTTAGAAAAGCTTTTTAAACTTTCCATCTGTCTTTTTAAAGCATTTATAGGACAAAACAGAAGAAATATATACAAAGCTTCTGATACTGTTGTTCTATTTCTCCTGTTTTTTGCTTTTAAAAATTAAAAATAACTATAAACACTATATTAAGGAAAAAGTTAATAAGTCAAATCTTAATTCACAAAAACGAAATACCGCACACTACGCGAGCGATACTCGTTAAAGAATTAAACCGTTGCAGAACTGTTCTTTCCATGTTCTACAACGGTTTATTATTCCTCTAATAACATTCGTGGTTTTCCGTATTAACAGTAAAATGTACTAGATACAGAAAAAATGATTATCGGCATATTAATTTTCTTTTTTCTTCTGAAGAACCACAAAGCCTGCTAATGCCGCTAAGGAGATCCCAAAAAGGGAAGCCCAAAGGCCTGTGAAGTTATAATCTCCGGTGGCTACGGATGCTCGATCGGATACGCCCTTTACGCTTGGACGGGACTCTCCCAATACAGCTCCCTGCTTTTTCTCAACGGTTTCCGCTACAGGAGTTTCACGATTTTCTCCTAAAACTTCACCCGCAGGGGTAGAAGCTGTCGGACGACTTTCTCCCAAAACGGTTCCCGGATTGGAAGGTGTGGAAGAACTTGGTCTTGCCGGAGCAAGGCTTGGTGTATTTCCTCCTCCATTGCTTGGTGCTACCGGGGTAACAGGCTGAGTCGGCTCCTCCGGCTGAACCGGCTTTTCCTTCTTTTCTGTAGTGGTGAACTTCACGGTAAGGTTTACCTTGTCATTGTTCTGTCCTGTTACACTGTCTCTACCGGCATCATTCTGAATAGCCCCCCAAACATAAGAAGCTTTTACCTTTTACACGATTCATCCCCATGTCAGCCTTCATATATCCGACTAATGTTCCATGAACGGTTCCTTCAGTAGTTGTGGTCTTTTTCATTTTTCTGTCTCTGTTTCCACTCGGTTAGAGGAGGCGGAATTCAACTTAACCCCCTTCATCACCAACTGAATCTTCTTAGCAGAGTTATTAATCAGCTCCTTTAAGTTTCCAAAGACACTGGTCTGATAACGCGTTCTATATTCACTGGCAGGATAATTGTAGTTCTCAATATGATTTTTCTTTTTCCGGTAACTGGATCTGTTCCATACAGATTTTTTTGTAATTGGCTCCAGCTGAGGAATAACGGTTTACCAATGGAGTCATCTTCGTTAAATCCAAGTCCATGGCGATGCTTACTTTATCCTTTGCAAAGTTGGAATTTGCATAGTTGATACGATAAATCATAGGACTTCCGTCAGCAGAGCTAAGCTCGTAGTGCTTCTTGGCATCTTCTAAATCTGTCGGTGTATGGAAACTTCCATCCAGGTCATTACCAAAAGTAAAAGTTGCACGAAGACCTGTTTCCATATTATTTACGGAAATGTCATTGGAATTCGGAATGAAATCTGCAGAGGCATTAATAGCATTATTCACTGCCGTTACATCCAGGTCAGCTTTCAAAGAATAACTATCTTCTTTGTTTACATCATGGGCTGCAGTAGCGGTACTGTCATAGGTCTCAGATCCATCCTCTTTAGCAATAGAAAGGTCTCCCTGCATTACCACATCTTTGTTTTTTAATGCGGTAATACTATTATCCTCTAAGCTAGGATTGCTTTCAGCAATAGTCTTGTCTCCTTTAGCATCTTCAGCAGAAATGGAAGCATTAATATCCGCTAATGGCAAGGTGAAAAAACCAAACTTTGCGCTTGCATTCGCCTTAATATCCGTTCCCTGCTTATTATCGTCCGGCACTACAGTATCCACATTGTTGGGAACTGTGGTGGCAGGATCTGCCGGTGCCTCTACTACGGTAACCGGGGTAGCTGCGGCTGCCGGAGCTGACGCTTCCGTTGTCGCTGTTGCTGCTGTTCCGGTGCTTGCAGTTGCACCTGTTCCGGCGGTAGCTGCTGTACTGGTTCCGGTGCTTGCTCCACTTCCGGCACCGGTTGCCGTTGCACCTGTACCGGCGGTGGTCGCTGTGCCTGTTGCAGGGGTACTTGCTGTCGCTGTACTTGCTGCAGGAGCTACGGCAGTGGCAGATGCTTCCGTACTGCTTGTGCTCGTAGTCGCCGGTGCTGCCGTGCTTGCTTCTTCCGCTCTTACGGTCAATGGTGCAGCTGCAATGGCTCCTGTCATGGCGAGTGCAGCTACTTGTACTTTCAGTTTCTTTTTCTTCATTTTTCATTCTCCCTTACTAGGTAATTTTTTTGTCCCATAGTAGCTACAACTCTCTTCCCTGATTTCTGCTATGGTACCAGTAGGCCGGACTAAATACAGGGAATCGTCTTCTCCTCCGATTCCCATCCTGCCTACAGATGATTATCAAAAATCCAAAGTAAATATACTTCATATCCTAAGAGAAAATCAATAAAAAAACTTAATTTTTTTAATTTATAAAAATTGTATAAAAAAAGATTGACTGCCTCTTCCGAAGCAATCAATCTTTCAATTCATCCTTATATAATCATTTACAGACACGGTTCATCTAAACGACTATCCCTTATCAAAAAGGACTTGCCTGTTCCAAATATGGAACACTTTCAGCCATTACTTTACTGTAGGCTCAGGAGTGGTGCCCTTCTTACCTCTAATGATTACAAAAAAACAAGGTAAATAGCAGCCACAATTACACCGCCCACATAAGCGATTGGCCAGCTTAAACCAAAGCCCAGCTTTGCATTTAAGATATAGCTTGCGCAGATGAAGGTGTAGAAGGTACCGGGAAGCAGTGGCATCCATGCCCATTTTGCTTTTCCGTTAATCATGAGATAAATACCTGCAGCAGCCAAGGGGAATAATGCCATAGTCTGGTTGGACCATGCGAAGTATCTCCAAAGAATCTGGAAGCCCTTAGGATCTACCTTTGCCCAAACTAAGATTCCTGCTACCAGGATAAAGATTGGGATAGCAAGGCTTAATCTTCTGAAATTGTTGTCCTGCTTTAATGTGGAAGGTATCTGCAATGGTAAGACGTAATGCACGAAGTGCAGTATCTCCGGACGTAATGGGAAGAATGATAATACCGATAAGTGCTATTGCTCCGCCAACAGGTCCTAAAGCTCTTCTACAAACTACACCGACTACAGAGGTTGGAGAAATAGCAACCAACTCTCCCGCCTTCTGAATCATGTACTGGAAGGTTCCTGCCTTCTCGTTAAATACCATGCTGATTCCGCCCTGGTCTGCAGTGAACTGAATCAATGCCATTGTTCCTGCCGCCCATACCATGGCGATGAAGCCTTCTACAGCCATCATGTTATAGAAGGTCATTCTTCCGTCCTTCTCACTCTTAATGGTTCTTGCTACAAGAGCAGTCTGGGAAGAGTGGAATCCGGAAAGAATTCCGCAGGCTACAGTTACGAAGAAAATCGGGAAAAAAAGTTCTGTGTCCAGAAATAATCTCCATAGTTAAAGGAAGGAGTATTCCAGTTTCCGAAAATCTCTACTAATGGGTAATGGGAAATTACCATTACAGCAAATACACCTACTGCGGAGAATACCAGAATTGCACCGAAGATAGGATAGATTCTTCCGATAATCTTATCGATGGGGAATACAGTAGCAATTAAATAGTATGCGAAAATAATACCGTAGATAATCCAGGTGGAAGCCTCTGTAGGCGCACCGCTGAAGCCGAATACCTGGGTTGCGGTAATGTCTCCGGGGGTGTAAATGAAAACGGTTCCTACCAAAAGTAAGAGCACACATACAAATACATCATAAATCCAGAACACTGCCTTGTTGGTATAACGTCTTACCATCTCCGGCATCTGGGCTCCGCCGTCACGGGTACAAATCATTCCCGCAAAGTAGTCATGTACCGCTCCGCCAATAACATTTCCGATAGGAATGGTAAGCAGTGCAATCGGTCCGAACAAAATACCCTGAATCGGTCCAAGAATAGGTCCTGTTCCGGCAATGTTCAGTAAGTTAATTAAAGCATTTTTCCAAGTAGGCATCGGAACATAATCCACACCATCCTGCTTGGCATAAGCCGAGTGTCTCTCTGTCGTCCGGCTGGAATACATGATCGCAAAAGGCGACCCATAGCCATTCCGCCGACGATGAGAATCACAAGGCCGATCATAAAGGTAACCATAAAATAATCCTCCCTTTTTCCCTCATTTTTTTACAAAAACTAAAAAAATACACCTTGTTCACAGAAATTTCAATATTTTTATCCATTTATTTCAAAATCAATAAGTACTTAATTATAGTTTATTTGCCTAAATTTCCTTTCTATTGGCGATAATCCGTTAAATAAATAGCAATTTTGTATTTTGTACACATACATTATCCTCTAAAATCAAAGGATAGTTCTTCCATTTTTTTGTGCTATTCAAATAAAAGATTAGGAATTTTAAGATTTCTGTACTAAACTGCGGTAAAATAGCCGTCAGAAAGAATAATAAAAAGTAGATAGGGGATAGAAAATGAAGGATATTTTGACATTTTTTTAGAAGAAGAAGGTATTTCGGAGAAGCTTTTTAGAGGAGCTGCGCTCCTTCCGTTCCTTTTACAAGCTGGAAGAAGAGGACGAGAAGCGTTTGCCGAAAAATGGAGTATTTGTACTACGGAAAGGAAATCTGGGAAGCCGCCATTGCCGCCCTGCTTTCCGGAGCGAACCTGCTTTTGGACGGTCCTAAGGCCACGGGCAAAAACGTTTTAGCCCAGGGACTGGCTCTGGCATTTTCCCGTCCGGAATGGGATATTTCCCTTTATGTTAATTCAGACGCCTCCTCCCTGGTGGGTAGTGATACCTTTTTCCCAAGGAGAAGTGAAGCTTCGTAAGGGACCGATTCTGGAGTGTGCCCTTCGTGGGGGCTTCGGCATCTTAGACGAAATCAATATGGCGAAAAATGAATCCTTGGCGGTACTACACGCTACCCTGGACTTCCGTCACAGCATCGACCTGCCGGGCTACGGCCAGTTCCCCCTGCATGAAGCTACCCGCTTTATCGGCACCATGAATTACGGTTATGCAGGAACCAGAGAGGTAAATGAGGCCTTAGCTTCCCGTTTTCTGGTGCTCCACATGCCTGTGATCAGCGCGGAGAATCTGGATAAGCTTTTTAATGCACCAATTTCCGAACTTATCGGAGGAATACAGAAAGCAGTTTTTCCCTCCTCTTTTCTGAAATTCAGGAAAAGGTTTCCGGTGGGGAAATTTCCAGCAGAAGCTTAGACCTTAGAGGTTTGATTTCTTCTATTAAGGCAATGCAGAAGGGCTTATCCGTATCCAAGGCGTTGGAGATGGGACTGGTAAACAAGTCCTTTGACCTTTACGAAAGACAGTTGGTACAGGATTTACTGGATGCCAGAATTCCTAAAGAGCTTTCCGGAGAGCGTATTTTCCTATGATGCTGACAGAATTTGAAAAAACGGGCTGCCAATATGATTTGGAACGGTGCCCATAACTATAAGGTCTCTCCCGGCTACCGTATGTATGATTACGAAGGCAAGGCAGACCTGTATTGGAATACCATCATTGGTGCCAGCTATACGCATTTTGACTGGAAGAAATTAACGGCATTCTACAGCACCTTTCACGAAACTCTGGGGCAGGAAACCTACGAAACCCTCTTTTGGCTGGCTTTGGAAAATGCCACCTTCGAAAAGGAAAGTCCTCTAAGAGAGTCTGGCTCTCCTTCGTAGAGAATATTGCAAACGAAAGCTTCAGGAATTTATTCCCAGTATTGCGGAAAGCCGCGAAGGCTGGATCTTAGAAGGACATTATAAGACAGCCTTGGGAGAGGACTGCGGTCTGCCGGATCTGGTGGATCGAAAGCTTCTAAAAAGAAGTGGAAATTTCCGGGGAGCTGAATACCGAAGAATGGATTCAAAGTCTTTCCAAGACCTTACAAAAATATTTTACCTATCTTCCCGGTCTTCCGGCTGCCATGCAGAAGAAAAAGCGGGAATTCAAGATTCCCCACCTTTTCTTTTTGGCTAAAGGACGAAAATGGAAGTTCCTCCGAAGTCCAAAAAAAGCTGGTTTTAGGACTTTTAGAGAGAAGCAAGGGAGGGGCGGACAGCCGGGATGTGGAAACTGCCTCCGAAAAAAATACCAAAAATCACCGAGGAGGGCCTTCGAAAAATATATTCAAAGTTATTTCGGACAGCCACTCTTTGATAAGAAAAAAATCCGAAGCTATGGAAAAAGCCTGCTGCACCGGAAATCATCAGGGGGCAAGGCTGTATTTTACCAACGGCAAGGAAGAAGAAAAATCTGAAGGGCTTCGCGGCGAAGATGCGAAAGGAAATGAAGCCCAGCGAAAGAAAAAAATGAACAGGCCTATAAAAAAAGAAGAAAGCTATAACCAGACGCAGATTTTCAGACTAAGTCAGATGTTGAAAAATGCGCTTCTTAGCAGCTTGGAGCCAAGTCCTGTCCTTTCCAATCAGGGCAAATTGATTCCTTCTCTTTGTGGAAACCCCTATATCTAAAGGGCCACAATAAAATTTTCCAAAAGGAAATTGCGGACAGTCAAGGTTCTCTCACCGTAGATTTGCTGCTGGATGCATCTTCCTCCCAGATTCATCGGATGGAAACCGTTTCCCAACAGGGATATATCTTGGCGAAGGCTCTGGACAACTGTCGAATTCCGGTTCGGGTTTTCGGCTACTCCTCAATGAGCGGCTATACGGTTTTAAATCGTTATCGGGATTATACGGAACGGAATAAGAACAAGGAAATTTTCCGTTACTTCACCACCGGTGCGAACCGGGACGGACTGGCACTTTCCGCTGTTTTGGAGCAGTTAAAGGAAAAATACTGCCTCCCATCGCCTACTAATTTGGCTTACGGATTTAACGCCCAACGATCTTTTGGAGGTAAAGAACAAGGCCAGAAACTATTCCGGCGATCTGGCCATCTCCGACATTCAGGAAATGGTGCATAAAGCCCATATGGAGAACATCTATGTACTACTGGCCTACACCGGAAAGGACAAGGATGTTCCCAATGCCCAGAAGATTTTCGGCAGAAATTTTTGCAAAGGTTCAGTCCTTAGAGCATTTTTCCGAGCTGATGGGAAAAATGATTCAGGCGGAAATTCAAAGAATGTAAATAAAGTAAAGATTCTGTCAGTGGATAAAAGTAAAGATTTTGTCAGTGGATAAAAAACATAAAGAGAGTAATCAAAGTACGGAATCCGGCTATACCTTGACAGTACTCCGCATTGCCCTATAATGGATGTAGTATTGAAAACTACTTAGAAAGGGAAAACCCTATGAAATATCAGATTATTTGTGACAGCTGTGGAGATTTTACACCGGAAATGAAGGCGGATCCTCATTTTCGTATGGTTCCCCTAAGCTTGGAAATCGGGGAATATAGGATCATGGATGATGAAGCTTTTGATCAGGCAGATTTCATCAAAAGAATGGCTGCATCCACCATCGGAGCGAAGACCGCCTGTCCTTCTCCGGAGGCCTTTCAGAAGGCCATTGAGGAATCCGATGCGGATGAGGTATATATTGTAACCCTTTCCGACCAGCTTTCCGGAACCTATCAGGCAGCCAAAATCGGCATTGATCTCTATACGGAGTCCCATGAAGATTCTCCCAAGAAGATTCATTTGTTTAACTCCAAGTCCGCTTCCGCCGGTGAGTGCAAGCTTTGCCTGGATATTCGAGAATGTAAGGAAGCCGGTCTCGGTTTTGTGGAAGTAGTAGATATTATCGAGAAAAAATGTAATGACATCGTAACGGTTTTCGTACTGGAGTCCCTGGAAACCTTACGGAAGAACGGTAGGCTTTCCGCCGTAAAATCCTTCTTGGCTTCCGCCTTGAACATTAAGCCTGTTATGGGGGCGGTAAACGGTACCATTTTAAAGTTGGACCAGCAAAGAGGTATACAGAAGGCCTTAAAGAGAATGGTGCAGTTAGCTGTTGAGCGTGCCGGGGGTGCGGAAGCAGTAAAAGACAAACGACTGGTAATCACCCATGTCAACGCTCCTGAGCGGGCAGAACAGGTAAAAGAAGACTTCCTGAAGGAAGGAAGCTATAAAAGAAATTGTGGTGACCAATGCCGCCGGTGTAGCCACCATTTATGCTAACGATCAGGGAATTGTTGCTGCACTATAAGTAAAAGCTTTTGGAAAACACAACGATTATTTAACATTCATAGTATAGGTACTAAACAATATAGTTCTCATGGAGTATGATTAAATCGCTCCATGAGAACTATTTTTCCCTTTTATATTGTTTCATAATGAGACCACATCGATAGTATTTTAACCACATTGTTTTCTAAGCTCCTCACGGGACAAACATTCGTCGATTGGCTCATTGATTCCTTCCAATATTTTTTTCTTTTAAATTGGGAATGCTCTCGATATAAAGAGATTCCTTTAAGCTATTCAGGTAACTCTCCGAAACCACAAAGAAATTCTCTCCCTCATCTCTTGTTACTGCTATCTCACGATTTGTATCTAAGGACTTAATATAGTCATCGAAATTATTTTTTTGAATCACTTGTGATAATCATATTTTTTTCTCCTCTAGCTTTATTTAATTATTTTTTTCGTCTCCTTAAGGCTATCACTATTCTTATCCCTTGAAAAGTCGCAAAAATATATTTTCATACTATAAGTCTCAAATATTTTTTTATTTGAGTAAGTAACCCATCCATTACTTCGCCTCCGCCACCTTCTCCTGATAATAGGAAAAGAAGTAATCCGCAGTGCTTCCCTCATGACTATGAAGGTCGATTTCCTTCCAGAAGGGTTCCCGGAAGCGGACAATATGCTCTTTTTGATAGGCCTCGTAGCTTTCCTGAAAATGCAGGGAGCGAATAGCGGTTTCAACCTCTCCTTTCGTTCCTTGGTCGCTTCCTCATCATAGGAGCTTAGACATTTTTAAAATGTAGTACTTTCCATCCTGAGAAAATACGGAGGAAATCTCATTGTCCTCTAAGGAAAAGGCCACCTTCGCGTATTCATCCTCCCTTTCTCCAAAGGCCAAGTTCTTCTGTAATTCCGGATCCTCGGAATACTGTCTGGCATAATAGGAGAAATTGGCTCCGGCAAGCTTTTACCTTTTCTTCCAGCTCCTTCGCCAGGTCTTCATCCTGTACCACAATCTGTTCCACAGAAATCACCTTGGCTTCCGCCGCACTTAATTCTGTATCCACGTTGGCCAAAAAGGGACTTTGCCGTCTTTTTCCGCCACAAAATAGGCCACATACATATCCACCACGTCCTTCAGACTGCAGTTTCCAAAGAAGGCCTTGTCCTCTTCGCTGAGACTTTGGTAAAAGGCATTGGCCGCAGTTCTAATGCTTTCCATCTCCGTGCCGTTGGCAATAATTCCCTTTTCCTCCGCCATCAGATTCAAAGTACGGATATCCTGCAGAAACTCCTTGGTTTTTGCCAAAAAATATTCTCCGTAGGTTTTTTCCACCTGTCCGGCTACAGGGAGATCCCAAACTTCCTTCCCCATCACATTTTTGAATGCGGTTCCGCTCCGAGCCTACTACAATCATGGCCTGAGCTTCCATATAGCCGGGAATATTCTCCGTTTTCCCGCTAATCGCAATTCCTTTACAAGCGCTTAGGAGAAAAAGCAGGGAAAGGATAAGGCAGAAAAACGCCTTATCCTTTTTTTCTTATCCCAAATAGCCATAGACATACCCCATTCCTACTGCAATGGCAAGCCCTAAAATGGCCCCCATTAAAACCTGCAGGGGACTATGCCCCACATATTCCTTTTAGCTTTTTTTCTCAAATTCCTTACCGGTCCAGGCAAAAGGATTATCCAGTAAGAGACGATTCAAAAATCACCGCCTGCTTTCCGGTTTCTCTTCTGACTCGGTGGCATCATACATCACCACAACGGCAAAAAAACCAGAGATACCGCAAAGATAGCACTATCCACGCCATAAGAAATTCCGGCTGCCGTGGCTAAAGCCACCACTGTAGAAGAATGGCTGGAGGGCATTCCTCCGGAACCGGTCATTCTTTTCCCAATTTATTCCCTTATTAAAATAAGCATCAATCGCTGTCTTACAAAACCTGGGCAACAAACCAGGATAGCAGAGCTGAGATCAATAAATAATTGTCTAAAAGTTGCTCTTGAAACGTCATGCTTTTTCTTTGTTTCCTTTCTTCGGCTTTTATCTTTCCACCAGCCAGTCATAAAGCTCCTGATACTGTAGAGCAGAGCTCTTCCAGGAATAATCCTGTTCCATGCCCCTGGCAATCATTTCTTCCCAGGCCTCCCGATGGTCATAATACACCTGCTCCGCATAACGGATGCTTGCCATCATTTCATGGGCATTGTAATTGGCAAAGGAGAAGCCTGTTCCCTTTCCTTCATATTCGTTGTAAGGCTCTACCGTATCCTTCAAGCCTCCGGTTTCCCGGACAATGGGAACTGTGCCGTAGCGAAGGGCAATCAACTGGGAAAGACCGCAGGGCTCAAAGAGAGATGGCATCAGCAGGGCATCACAGCCTGCATAGATTTTATGGCTCTTCTCTTCAGAATAGTAAATCTGGGCAGAAACCTTCTTGGGGTACTTCCAAGCATAGTGACGGAAGAAATTCTCATAGCCGTCCTCCCCTGTACCCAGCACAACAAATTGAATCTTGTCTTGGCAGATTTCATCAAAAACTCTTACCAGAAGATCCAAGCCCTTTTGATCCGTAAGACGACTAACCATTCCAATCAGCATACAATTCGGATCCACCTCTAAGCCCAGCTCCTCCTGTAAGGCTTTCTTCACCTCCGGCTTTCCCGTCCGGAAGGAGGCAGAATCATAATTGGCAGGAAGGAAGGGATCTCTCTTGGGATTCCACTCCTCGTAGTCAATTCCGTTTACGATTCCCCGAAGGTCATGGTCTCTGGCCTGTAAAAGACCTTCCAGCCCCTCCCCGAAGAAGGGATACTGAATCTCCTTGGCATAGGTTTTGCTGACCGTGGTAATGGCATCCGCATAAACCAAACCGCCCTTTTAAAAGATTGCCGTTTCTATCACATTCCAGCTTATCCGGTGTAAAATAATAATCCGATAGTTCCGTAAAGCGCTTAATGGTCTTGATATCCCAAACGCCCTGGAAGCGGAGGTTGTGAATGGTGAATACGGAGCGGATGGAACGGAAAAATTCACTTCCCGCAAAACGATCCTTTAATAAAACAGGAGCCAAGCCGGTCTGCCAGTCATGGCAATGCAGCACATCCGGGTGAAAATCCAAGAGGGGCAGGGCGGACAAAGCCGCATAACAGAAGAAACAGAACTTCTCCAAATCCCAGTACCAGTTTCCATAGGGTCTGTTTCCGGAAAAATAGTATTCATTGTCGATGAAGTAGTATAGGATGCCATCCACTTCCTTTTCCAAAACGCCTACATAGCGAGACTGTCCCAGATAATCCATGTAGAAGTGCGTCTTGTATTTTAGTTCATTCCTTTTCTCTTCCGGAATACACATGTATTTGGGAATCATCACCCTGCAATCAAAATAGCCGGGATCCAAGGCCTTTGGCAGGGAGCCGCAAACATCCGCCAAACCTCCTGTTTTTGATAAAGGGAACTGCCTCTGATGCAAGAAATAAAATGTTTTTCATCCTATCCTCCTTCCTAAATATCACATGCTCTTCCGTTGCATTATACCGTTGATTTATAGCTTTACTTTATACCTTTACTTTATACCTTTACTTTATACTTTTACTATATACCTTTACTTTATACCTTTGTTTTCTTTGCCTTAGACTTCGCCTTCAGCTCTCTTGCATTTTCCAGGGAAGCCTCCGAAATCTCATCTCCCCCAAGAAGCCTTGCCAGCTCTTCTATGGATTCCTTCTCCTCCAGGGGATGAATCCCTGTGTGGGTGACTCCATTCTCCACCGTCTTTTTCAATGAGAAAATGATGGTCTGCCTTTGCCGCAATCTGGGGCAGGTGGGTAATCAAAATCACCTGGTGATTCTTCGCAATCTTCTGAAGCTTTTTCTCCCACCTTCTCCGCGGTTCTTCCGGAAATTCCGCTGTCAATCTCATCAAAAAAATTAATGTAGAAACACCCTCTGTATCCGCCAACACCGTCTTAATGGACAGCATAATGCGAGAAAGCTCTCCTCCGGATCCTACCTCCCGAAGAGGGCGAAGAGGCTCTCCCGGGTTCAGGCTCACATAAGCCTCTACCTCATCCAAGCCCTTCTCTGTCGGCTCCTTCTTTTTCCTGAAAAATGAAATTGAACTTGGTGTCCAGGAAGCCCATTTCCTGCATTTCCCTTGGATTTGCTTGGCTAATACCTTGGCATCCTCCTGCCTTTCCTTGGAAAGTAGCACTGCCTTCTCTCGTAGGAGCTTTTTCCTGTTCCACTATGGCCTTCTTTGCCTTCTCTTCGTCCTTCTCATAGTCCAAAAAGAAAGCTTCTTCTTTCCTCTTTCTTGGCCAATGCAGCCAGAGCCTTAGCTTCCGTGCCTCCATGCTTCATCATGACTCTGCGAATCTGTTCCAGCCGTTCTCCCAGAGTAAAAAGCTTTTCCTCATCCACCTCCGCATGGTCCAGATAATGGTCTAAAGAGCGGAGACAATCCTCTCCCACCGCCTCCAAATCATAAAGGCTGTCGGAAAGCCCCTTTAAGCTTTCATCAAAAATCCTTGGCCTCTTCCACCGCCTGAATGGGACGGTGAAAATCCATTTCCTCCAGACTTTCCTTTGCGGAAAGCAGCAGGCTCTTCAGCCTGTCCATATTTTCATAAAGGCTGTATTCCTTAGTAAGTTCCGCCTCTTCCCCTCGGAAAGATAGGCATCCGCCAGCTCCTGAATCTCAAAATCCAGAAAATCCAGCTCCCTAGTTCTTTCCTCTTCCTTTAGGGAAAAATTTCTGCAAGGCTCTCTTTTTTCCTGTAGCAAATGGTAAGCATCCGCCACTTCCTCTAAAAAGCTTTCCTCCCTGCTTTTTCCGAAAGCCGTCGATAATCTCCAAATGGGAGCCTTCCTGAAGCAGGCTTTTGATGCTCATGCTGTCCATGCAGATCTAAAAAGACCGCCGGTAATTTCCCGAAGCTTAGCCAGGGTAAGCCCTAAATCATTGACCCGAATATCGGACTTCTTTTTCAGAAATCTTCCTGCGAATCAGGAGTCTTTCCTCTTCCAGCTCTAAATCCTCTTCCAAGGCTTGAATCCGGCGCACTTCCTCCTCCGTTAAGGAGAAGTCCAGCTCCACAATGGCCTGTTCTTTTCCATGACGAATCAGGTCTTTATTGGCCTTTTGCCCCAGAGCCAGCTGAATGGAGCCAAGCAAAATAGACTTTCCTGCTCCGGTTTCTCCGGTTAAGACATTTAAACCGCCGGAAAACTCTACAACGGATTTCTCTATCAAAGCCAAATCTTTTACCAGCAGTCGATCCAGCATGCCTTCCTCCTTATTTGCTAGCCTCTCATCAGGCTTTCGATGCTATCCTTTAAAGCCTGACTATCCTTCTCTCCGGAAGTTACACAGAAGATGGTATCATCTCCCGCAAGACTTCCCACGATTTCCGAAAAAAATGATGCTGGTCAATGGCCATAGCCACTCCATTTGCCATACCGGAAAGGGTTTTGATGACCAAAATATTACCTGCCACCGCCATGGATACTGTGCCATCCCGCATAACCCGGACAAATTTCTCCAAATCTCTCTCGGAGACTCCTTTAAAAGGCTCTGGTAAACCATCTTGCCGTGTTTTTTTGCATTTTTCGTAAGCTGCAAGGACTTGATGTCCCGGGACACCGTGGCCTGTGTTACGGAATACCCCTCCAGCTGTAGCTGTCTGGCCAGCTCTTCCTGGGTTTCAATATCCTGTTCTTCGATTAAAGAAAGAATTCTATCCTGTCTTGTCTTTTTTTCATCAAAAACCTCTCTTATAAGTTTGCCATCTTCTCTCGCAAAGTATGAAGAAAACTTTCCTTGGAAAATTTAATCAAAAACCGTTTCTTCCTTGGCCTTCCTGATTCGCACCACATCTCCGGCCAAAAGTTCGATAGGAGCCTCTCCGTCAAAGGACAGCACCTGATCTCCCCCCTCCATCACAATCTCCAGGGTTCTCCGATTATCCAAAACCACTGCTCTGGCATTTAAGGAATGGGCGCAGATAGGATTCATGATATATACCGGCGCTTCCGGGGAAATGATAGGGCCTCCTGCAGAAAGATTATAAGCAGTGGAACCTGTGGGGGTGGAAATGATGATACCGTCTGCGGAATAGTGAACCATTTCCATCCCGTCGCAAAAGACCTGAAAATGATGTATGGACACCCCTCGCACTCTGGAGAGTAAAAGCTCATTCAAGGCAGACCTTGAAAATATCTCCTTTCCCTGTCGGAAAATGCTGCCGGAAAGCATAGCCCTTCGATCCTCCACATAATCCCCGGCCACAAGCCGTTCTATAGCTTCCGCAATTCTTCTTCTCTGGCGAATTTCCGTAAGGTAACCAAGATGTCCCGCATTGATTCCTAAAATCGGAACCGGCATTCCCTGTAAAACTCCTGTGGTATGGAGAATCGTGCCGTCTCCTCCCAAGGTAATCAGGCAATCCATGCCCACAAAAATCCTCTCTGAAAAATCCTTATTCAAAAAAATCTTGGGAAGAATGCCTTTCTTCGCTAATTCTTCTTCTATGATTTTCTGAAGCTCTCTGCCTCTGGCTTTGTTTGATTCACAATGAGTGCCAAATTCATGTATTTCTTTCCTCTCTAGTATAGCATATCTTCCTCTAGCTTGCTTAAACTATAAGTTCTGCAATGAATTTTATTTAAGCTTTTTATTCCTGCACTAAATTTTTATTTTTAACTTGAATTTCTACAATGAATTTTTTTATTTTTAGCTATAAACCTTGCTGTAAACTTTACGAAAACGATGTCTTAATTAGGACAGTGGTCAAAACTATAAATCCTGGTGGGAAGCTTCCGTAATTCGCATAAGCTCATCTTCCCAAGCTTCCGATAATGCCTCCTCAGCATTTCCCCTATCCTCCAAAAAGCAAAGGTACTCGATATTTCCTCCGGTCCCTTAATAGGAGAAAAATCCAGTCCCTGTACCGAAAAAGCCGATAGAAGATGCGAAGGACAGTACCTTTCGGATCACTTCCTGATGCACGGCAATGTCCCGTACCACGCCTTTCTTTCCTACCTGTTCTCTTCCCGCCTCAAACTGAGGCTTAATCAGACAAACTACCTGAGAAGGAAGCTTCCCAGCTTCTTTACTACAGGAAGCACCAAGGTTAAACTAATAAAAAGAAACATCTATGGAAAAGAAGGAGGGTTTTTCTCCCAAAGCTAAAATGTCCTCTTCCTCCACATAGCGAATATTACACTTCTCCATGGAGTGCACTCTCTCATCATTTCGCAACTTCCAATCCAGCTGTCCATGGCCTACATCCACGGCATAAACCTCCACCGCTCCGTTTTGAAGCATACAATCCGTAAAGCCTCCGGTGGAAGCACCGATATCCATACAAACTCTGTTTTCCAAAGAAATCGGAAAAAGATTTTTAAGGCTTTTCTAATTTCAAGCCCCCTCTGGACACATAGGGAAGAGCCTTTCCCTTCACAAGAATCTCCGCGTCCTCCGGAAAGCTGCTGCCGGCCTTATCTTCCTTTTCCCCATTTACAAAGACCAAGCCTGCCATAATGGCCCGCTTAGCCTTTTCCCGGCTTTCCATAAGCCCTCTTTCTACTAAAAGAACATCCAGCCGTTCCTTCTTTCCAGCCATGCTTTATCCTTTCTTAGATTCCAAGTTATTATTTATCCCATCAAGCCTTCCCGGAAGACTACGCCGGTAGCCTCCTAAGAGAAGTTACGGGAGACTAGGGAAATTCCCCTTTAGTCTTTAAAAATCCCCTTTTCCTGCATGCTCCGGATAATGCTGTCAGAGTCAATACCTAAAATCTCCCGAAGAGCGGAAACGCTTCCATGCTCCACATAGGCATCCGGAAGAGCCACAATTTCCACCCTTATTTTCCGGATGACGGGCGTTCATGTATTCCAGGACAGCCTCACCAAAGCCGCCGTTTCGCACATTTTCCTCTAAAGTAATGATGCTGTGATGTCCCTCTTCCACCAGCTTGTCCAAAATCTCCGTATCAATAGGCTTGGCAAATCGGGCGTTCACAAGGCTTAAGTGATAGCCCTTTTTCTCCATCTTTTCCGCAATATGGGCTCCGGTGGACACCATGGATCCAAGGGCCAAAAAGGGCAATGCCCTCTCCCTTTTTCAGAAGTTCCGCCTTTCCTAAGAGGATTTCCTCCTGCTGCTCAGAAAAGCCCTGATAAGCTACACCTCTTGGATAGCGAAGGCAGATCGGACCGGAAAAAGGCCAGGGCAAAACGAAGCACTTTCCTGTAACTCCCGAGCATTTTTCGGTGCCATCACCGTCATGTTGGGCATGAGGCGAAGGTAAGACAGATCAAAAATCCCTTTGATGAGTTTCTCCGTCCGCCCCAACCAGTCCCGCCCGGTCAACGGCGAAAACCACCGGCAGTTTTTGCAGGCAAACATCATGCACCAGCTGATCAAAGCCTCTTTGCAAAAAGCTGGAATATACCGCCATCACCGGCTTTAAGCCCATGCTGGCCATCCCTGCCGCAGAGGTTACACCGTGGGCCTCCGCAATCCCCACATCAAAGAAGCGTCTGGGGAAGGCCTTTTCGAAGGCATCCAGACCGGTACCGTCCGGCATAGCCGCGGTAATGGCTACAATATTCCGATTCTTCCAGCCCTCTTCCACCATGGTCTGAGAAAAGACCTTGGTATAGCTGATGCCGGCACTTTCCGCCTTGTCCTTTCCGGTGGACAAATGGAAGGGACTCACCCCATGGTAATGGCTTTGGAGACTTCTCCGCAGGCACATAGCCCTTTCCCCTTTTTGTGACCACATGGATTAAAAACCGCATGATCCACCCGCTTCGCTTCCTGTAACACTGTTTGCAGCGCCTTAATATCGTGTCCGTCCACAGGGCCCAGATAGGTAATGCCCATGTTTTCAAAAAACATTCCCCGAACAAAAAGCTGTTTAATGGAGTTTTTGGTATTTTTCAAACGATCCACAAGACTTGGCCCAAGGATAGGCACTCTGGAAAGTCCTGCCGCAAAATTCTCTTTAAAATGGGTGTAATTCTCGTGGGAACGAATACCGTTTAGGTAGGTGGAAATCCCTCCCACATTCTTGGCTATAGACATTTCGTTATCATTTAAAAACGATAATGAAGTTCTTCTTCATTTTTCGAAGCATTGTTTAAAGCTTCATAGGCCATGCCTCCGGTAAGGGCTCCATCTCCAATGACCGCCACCACCGTTTCCTTTCCTCCCAAAATATCCCTGGCCTGGGCTATACCCAGCGCTGCGGAAATGGAGGTGGAGCTGTGACCGGTATTAAAGCAGTCATAGGGACTTTCCTCCCGCTTGGGAAAACCGCTGATTCCCCCCAGCTGTCGAAAACCGTCGAAGTCGTCCATTCTTCCGGAAAGAATCTTATGGGTATAGCACTGGTGTCCCACGTCCCACACCAGCTTATCCTGGGGCAGATTCAGGCTATGAAAAAAAGAGCAATGGTAAGCTCCACCACCCCCAGATTGGAGGCCAAATGCCCCCATGCATGGAGGGTTTTTTCCAAAAATAAAGCGTCTCAGCTCCTTGGCCAAGGTCTTTTTGTTCGGAAAAGGGACAGACGTTTTATATCCTCCGCCCCATGAATTGACTCTAATATCATGAAAAATCTCCTACTTCTTTCGTAAAAAGATACTTTAATGCCTCTTCCAATAGATTTCTTTATCCTGCTTTTGCAGAAAAATATTCCATAGCGAAAACAATTCTCCGGAAAAACCGAATTTCTTCTGTATCAGTCTTTTATTCTCTTCAGCTACTTCTAATTTCTTTAGCTGCTTCTAATTTCTTCTGGAACAAAGATACTGACTAAAGGAAAGAAGAAAATCCAATGCTTCCCCATCTACCGCATTTCGATCCAAGCTTTGCAAGAGCTTTCTGCCTTCTTCCGTATACTGCTCCACCATGGTCTCCGCCTTTTCCATGCCATAAAGGCTGAGAGCCGTGGTTTTCGCCTGTTCCGCATCAGAGTGGATAGGCTTTCCCAGCTCGGAAAAAGCTGGAAATCTCATCCAAAAATATCATCCCTGAATCTGAAAAGGCCAGGCCGATTTTCTCCCCAAAATGAAGCCAGCTTCTCCTGTTCCTCCTGCGTAGCTCCTCCCAGTAAAGCACCGATTTCTAAAGAAGTGGAAAGGAGGGCCGCTGTTTTTCTTTCGATAAATAAAGAAAAAGCTCTTCCTCTGTCAGGGGGCTGTCCTGTCTTTTTCAATATCCAGCACCTGTCCCCCAATCATGCCCTCTATCCCGGCAGACTTCGCCAAAATCTTAAGGCCTTGCATGGTAGGGGAAAGAAGTTTCACGCTGTTGCCCTTTTTCCCCTCCCTATCTACAACTTCCAAAACCCATTGAAAGGCATAAAGGCTTAAAGAATCCCCTGCCAGTATTCCCTGAGCCTCCGTAAAACGGTACCAGGTAGCTTCCTTTCCTCTACGATACTTGTCATTATCCATGGCAGGCAGGTCATCATGGCAAAGAGAAAAGCTATGAATCATTTCCATAGCCAGCATAAAAAGCCTCAGCCAATGGCATAAAAAGCTTCCGTCTTTCTTCACCGGCGAAAAGCAAAAAGGCCTCCCGAAGCAGGATGGGACGAATCCGTTTCCCCCGACCATAAGGCTGTAGTTCATGGCTTCTATTCCGGTCTTCGCAGGGCCCTTTTTCCTCCGGCAAAAATGCGGTCAGAATGGCCTCCACTTCCTGTCTTCTCTTTTTGAAATGCCGCTTCCACGGAAGGATTCCCCATCTCGGTGCCCTGATTTCCTATCTTGTTGCCCTGATTTCCCATCTCGGTACCCTGACCTCCCATCTTGGCACCCTGATTCTCCTTAAGCATCCAATCCACCCTTTTTGCTCGCTATCTAAAAAGCTTCACCTGCTTTTTCAATCTGGTCAATGCTTTCATTGGCTTCCTTCAGCAAAGAAACCGCCTTCTGGTAGATGGCAAAGCTTTTCTCAAGCTCTCCTCTCCCTCCATCTTCTCCAAAAAGTCCGTCCAAGTTTTCAAAAAAATCTCGTTTAAGTCCTTCTTTTCCTTCTGCTCCATAAGCTCTTCCGGCTTCTTCTCCACTTTACCCATACAGTCTCCTTTCTCCGGGCGATTTCCCGTTTTATCCCAAGCTACTATTCGACTTTTTATCCTTAAGCTCTATTTCGCGAGCTTTTTCTATACCCTATCCGCTATTCCTTCGACTTCTCCGGCCCAAGCCGCTCTTCCTTTTGCTTTTTCCAAAAACCTTGGCCTTGGCAGTGCCGTCCGTGAAATGAATCTGTAAAAATCTCTCCCATTTCCACCTGCTCCACACTGCTCATCCGCTTGCCGTCTTCCCTTTGCACATAGGAAAAGCCCTTGGACAATAGACGCAGGGGAAAGGGCATCAAATTGCTCCGAAAGAATGGCCAACTGATGCTTCTTCTTTTTCCAGCTTCCTTCCATAAGCCTTGGAAAATGTCGATATCGCTCCTCTTTGTTTTTCGCAAGAAGAATTTTTTCCTTCATCTTGTGGGGAAAGACCTGATACTCTCCCATCCTGTCCTTGGCATTTGTAAGCTTACGCTCCATCCATTGGGGGAAGACCCGATAGGGCAGAAGCGCCGATTTATTTTCCTGAATGCATAGCTCCATCTGCCTTTGAAAACGACTTTCCAAGTCCAAAATTCTATGCTGTTTCCCCTGTAAAATATTCCTGGGGTGAAGGACGGAAAAACGAAGCTCCTCCTCCTTAACCCTTTGCCGCATTTTCTGAATAATCCGCTCCATCCTTTGATGGAAAGTATAGGTATAGCTTACCAAATCATCCACAAACTGCATATAGTCGAAAACCGCAAGCTCCGCCGCCGCAGAGGGGGTAGGTGCCCGCAAATCCGATACAAAGTCCGCAATGGTGGTATCCGTTTCATGTCCCACAGCGGAAATGATGGGGGTGTCCGCATTGAAAATAGCCTTGGCCACCGCCTCTTCATTAAATGCCCAAAGGTCCTCTATGGAACCTCCGCCTCGACCTACAATCAGCACATCCAAGCCCATCTGATCCAAACGGGCAATGCCCTTACAAATAGAAGCCACAGCCCCATCTCCCTGTACCAGGGCCGGATAGAGGAAAAAGCTCCACAAAAGGATTTCTCCGCTTTGCGATCTGTATAATGTCTCGAACCGCTGCTCCGGAGCTTGCGGTAACAATACCGATTTTTCTGGCATACTTGGGAATCGGCTTTTTATACATGGCATCAAAAAGCCCCATTTCCTGTAATTCCTTCTTCAGGGCCTCAAAGCGAAGATAAAGGTCTCCCTGTCCAGCTCTTTGGAAAGAATCCGCATAAATCTGGTAACTGCCTCCTGCCTCATAAACACCGATACGGCCGGAACACAGCACCTTCATTCCATTTTCCAACGGAAAAGCAAGCCCCGCCCTCTTTCCCGCAAACATAATGCCGGAAAGCTGCGAAGCCTGGTCCTTTAAGGTGAAGTAAATATGTCCCGAAGGATGCATTTTCAAGTTAGAAATTTCCCCACTGACGGTAATGTGAGAAAGGAAGAAGTCTTCCTGCATCATTCGTGCCAGATAGCGATTTACCTGACTAACCGTATATTCTTTATTTGCCATAGGTTGCTGTTAATATCCCGTCACATTTCAAGGCAAAGCTCCCGCCCGAAGTGCACTTTCTCCGCAAGGCATGCGCTTCAGGCGTTCTAAAGAGCGAAGTCTCTGCCCGGGGAACACTTTCCCCATACAATAAAAGCAATCGCCTCAGTGAAATTGTGATTGGGGATGAATTCTATCCTCTCTTTGGAGCTTTTTTTCCTCTTTAGCTTTTTGATTTAACGATATGGAAGGATTTCTTCTCCGACTTTCCGGATTTACCCTTAGCAGACTTGCCCTTCTCTTCGCCATCAGCCTGCTTTCCGGTGATACGAGCCAGGACACCATTGACAAAGGAGCCGGAATCCGCTCCCCCGTACTTCTTCGCAATCTCTACCGCCTCGTTGAAAACCACCTTATCCGGGGTCTCTTCCTGATACTCCAGCTCATACAAAGCCAAACGAAGAACGGTTAAGTCCGTCTTGGACATACGGTTAGTGGTCCAACCCTCTGTTACCGCGTTGATCCGCTCGTCCAAATGAGGAAGCAGTTCCAAAATCTTCATGACTTCCTGAGACAAATAAGCTTCTTCCTCTTCAGAAAGATGCGCTTCTTCCTTCTCCGGAATCAAAAAATCCTCATCCTCTTCCTTGCTATAGGAATAATGACTCAACTGCTCCTGCTTTCCCTCTTCCGGATAAAACAAGGTGGAAAACAAGAGTTTAAATTTATGATCTCTTTCTTCTCTCTTATTCATTCTCTTTATTCACCACTCCGGAAATCTTAACATTGACTTCTCTGACTGTTAAACCGGTCATACTGTTAATGCTGGAAACCACTCTCTCCTGTACGGCCTTAGAAACCTCGGGAATCGCATAGCCGTAGCAAATGTTTAAACGCAGATCCACAGCCACTTCCTCACCGGAAATCTCCACCTTAACGCCACGAGCCAGATCCTTAATCCCCATACGGGAAACCAGAGCACCGGACCAGCCTCCATCCATGGAGTCCACACCATCTACCTCTGTGGCCTGCAATGCCGGCAATGATGGAAATGACCTCATCCGCAATGATTACCTCTCCAAAACTATCCTGATCCTGTTCTTCCACTCTATATGCTCTTTGTTCTTCCATGAAGACCTCCCATAAATAACAACAATCTTTTGGAAATTTTACCATAAAAACGGAAAAAAGGAAAAGAAAAAAGGAGGCTGAAGAGAAAAGTAAGAAATAGCTTCGGTTCTAGTGTGATAGGCAAGTCCCAACGGGTACGCTCTTGCTGGAACCAAAAAGAGGATGTAAAGCCAAATTGGTTTTCGACAATATAGGCCTGAAATCAGGAGCACGCTCCCGCTAGCCTCGCCACGTAGCGGATACTAAGCGAAAAAAACTGCAGTTTCTTTGTTTTTCGCAAGTACCGACGGGCTCAGACTACCCCTTCTTTCAGACCTATATTGCTGAAAACCTATTCAATTCGCTTGGCTTTTTATATCCTCCGTTTGCCTAGCAAAGAATTTCAAGGCTGAAAATTCGGCTATAATCAGACCATTTTACCTCAACTCCATAAAAAAGACGCTAACAACTAATCACCGCATTACCTTTCTAGAGCACCGTATAAAAAGCTATATTTCGCTTGCAATATAATTATTTCATAATTATTCTACTTTTTATAGAGTCGTATTTTTATCTGTAATTCAAGCAATCCGTATTATCTCATCAAGGAAGGCAACTGAAAGTGAAAAAGCAAGCTATGAAAGGAGTGTAAGGCGATGAAAGATAGAGATGAATTTTTTAGAAAACGAATTTGATTTTAGCAAGGCTATAAAAAAATCCGTATGCTAAGGCTCTGAAAAAGCAGATAACCATTAACCTTGACGAAGAAGTAATTCTCTTTTTTAAGAGCAAAGCAGAAAACACAGGGATTCCGTATCAGACTTTAATTAACCTATATCTAAAGGATTGTGTGAAAAATAATCGTAAACTGGAACTATCTTGGAAATAGAGGCCTGTAAAAATGCGAACTATCAGTCCACCTTACTTTTTCTCTTCAACATCTTCCGAACTATGAGATATCCAAATATTCCTTCGGTTTTCTTCCAGCTTATTAACTTCCTGAACTAAAAGTAAAACACGTCCTTTCAAAACGTGGTTTTAAGACTTTATATTTTGTAACGTAGTTGAACTTTAGTTCATTCTTATAATATTCCACCAATTTTAATACTACTGTTGGCTCTTCTTCCTTTTCATCCTCATATGGATCATAGTCAGGAGTAATCATAATTGGTTTCTTGGTTTTAATCACAGTTCTATCCGTATTATCAGCAGCGAATAAATATATATATTTACAGCCCACCAATTCAGCTGTCTTTAATAAATGAGGCACAATCAGCTCCCAGAAAATATATACGCCCAATCTAAAATCAAGACTGATTTTCGGGATATAGCGCTTATTTTTACACAAGAACTTTATATCAATAGCCGGAAAGGTTTGATGCACATTCGTCGTATGCTCCTTCTCCTCCGTATCAAGAAACAGATCTCTTTCCGTTTCCTTACTTGCTGCTTTGATTTCTGCTTGATTGATTAAGTAAGATACCCGATCAGGTGATTCTATTACCGTATATAATGCATTCAAGGCATCGACGTACTCTTTGTCCGCTTGCTCTTGCTGAATATCAGAAAGATTCCTTCTATAGTTCATTTGATAGGCCTTGACAAGTCTTTCAAAGGGCTCTTTTTCTTCTTCGTTAAGAGAAACACCTTCAAGATCACTATAAAGAATCCCACAATTTAGAGCAAAAAAACTTACAATCACATTTTCCACTTTATCTCTAACCAGATAGACTTTAGTGTCTCCCGCTTCGTCATCCCGCCATGCCTCATTCTTTAAGTAATTCGAAATATTGCTACCACTTGTTGCCTGTTCAAAGGCTAATATTTCTTCCTTGTTGTGTTCCGAAAAACGTAGACTTTCTAATTCCAGTCTATTAAAGAGGTATCTTTTCTGTTCATCAATAGTCAAAGCAGTCCTCCTAACTATACAAAATAGACCCACAGGCAATACCTGTAGGTCTATTCACTATGCAAATACAACGCCCTTTCTCCGTAACTTCTCTTTTGTCGCATCAACAGTGATTGCACTTAAGCTCATCTTCTTATTTCCCGGCGCATCCGGCTCTAATCCTTCACGTGCTTTTACCCAAGAGCTTTCTGCATGGGACAAAGTACTCAATTTCCACGAATCATACTCATCATAACGTTCAAAAACTTCACGAAGCAATTTAGCATCTTCTTCGCTCAGTTCTCCATATTCTCCGGAAAACATGTCTCCTCTAGAATACTCGGTTCTAACCGCTTTAAGTACCGGTCCATATTTCCACGCTTCAAAATCCCCCATTAAAAAGAGGTTTTCCGGAAATCATAAGAGACTCCCTCTGCGAAAAGTACATCATCTTGTGCATTCTCATCTGGTCCATGCCACAATGATGCTTTTCCTCATATAGTTTATTCAAGTATTTCGCAACTGCTAATAACTGAGCCATATAATCTCCTCCTCTCTCATGGTTTGTCTATTCAGTTTACTCCCACCAAAGCCATTTTACAATAGAATTCCTCCAATTAGCTACTCAATCAAAAATGAAAAAGTAAATTCTACTCATCTATCCCCCAGTAGATTTTACTTCTGCACAGTTGATATTTTCTCTTTCACATTTATCATGGTATGTTTAGAACTCCTTCTGACAGCAATGGAAGGAGTTTATTATGAGTAAAATTATTCCCGGTAACCAAAAACATCTTTCTTTAGAAGACCGCCTTTTTTTATAGAGCAAAGTCTAAATCAAGGGCTTTTCCTTCAAGGAGATTGCCAAGTATCTTTGCAAAGACCCTTCTACCATTTCTAAAGAAGTGAAGAAACACCGAGCATCGAGCTGGTATCACAAGGGCAGCTTTCTGAACAAAAAGAACTTTTGCGTTCATCGTTACCAGTGTCGTAAAACAAATGTCTGTAAGAAGATTATTCTTTGTGGGATAAAGTGTACTTCTTGTCCTAGCTGCAATCAGACTTGTAGGGACTTTGAAAAGGAATGCTGTAATCGCCTAATGAAAGCTCCCTATGTCTGTAATGGCTGCTCACAAAAGCTTCATCACTGCAGCATCGCCCATAAATATACCTATGATGCCAGATTTGCTGATAGAAAATACAGGGAAACCCTTAAAGACTCTCGTCGAGGCATAAATCTTTCCGAAAAGGAAGCAAGAGAAAAGGACAGCATCATTACTCCTCTGATTGCAAAGGGACAATCCCCTTACCAGATTTTAGTGAATCATCCGGAATTACAGATGTCTGTTCGCACCATGTACTCATACATTGACCAAGGAATTTTTACTTCCAAAAATATCGATTTAAAACGGAAGGTGACATTCAAACCAAGGAAATGCCATAAAAACACAGATATCAAAACCGTGAGATATTTCATGGTCGAAGCTATGAGGATTTCTTGAAGCTTGGATTAAATGCTTTTGTAGAGATGGATACCGTCCATTCATGCAGAGATTCGCAAAAAACTCTACTGACCTTTTTCTTTACTGAGGAAAAGCTCTTCCTGGCTTATCTGTTAAATCGATGTACAAAGGGAGCAGTCAAAGCAGTCTTTGACCGTTTAGAAAGACGTTTTGAAGATGTCTTTGACTTTCAATCTATCTTTGAATATATCCTTACAGACCGAGGATCGGAGTTTGGCGATCCTGTCGCTTTGGAAACAAACCCTAATGGAATCCAACGTAGTAGCATCTATTATTGCGATCCTATGCGTAGTGGGCAAAAAGGAGGCTTAGAGCAAGCCCATACCATGCTTCGCATGGTTCTTCCCTAAAGGCTCTTCTTTTGCTTTTCTTACACAATGGGATGTGAATCGTATCGTGAACCACATCAATTCCACACCAAGGGAAAGCTTAAACGGAGATACGCCCTATCAAAGGGCACTAAACCGATATGGAGAAGATGTCTTAAAAGCACTTCAGCTCGGGTCCATTCATCCTGACGAGGTTTGTCTGAGGCCCAAGCTGATTCGCTTTAAGTAACCCAACAACCCAAAGCATATCTGCTGTCAGACAGGGCAAAACTTTTACATTTTTTGATATAGCCAGTGGAATTTAGTCCTACACACGACTTGTCCTGTGGCTTATTTCCCATGTCCGGAAAGAGATTTTTTTGAGGTTGTTATGCACTATTATAGCAAAATCAGGCAGAAATGAAATTTCAAACTGCCTGATTTTTGGGATTTTTTTAAGCTCAGTAGAATTTACTTCTGCACTGGAATTTACTTTTTCAATTTAGCATTAGCTACTCAAAATTTCTCCAAGTAACCATTCAAAAAAATCCCTTTGCTTAGCCACCCAAAAAAACAGTTAAACAGCTTCCTTATTTCGCCACATCCGCGTCTTCGTCTACTTCCTCTTCTTCATTGTCATTTTCGCTTTCGTCCTCCGGCTGTTCTTCATCCGGGACTTCAATGGGGTCTTCTTCTTTTAAATCGTACTGCTCCATATCCACTTCCACCTTTTTCCTGCCAGGGGTTTACCGGGCCGGGGACATAAATTCCCATCATAGTATTGCCATAGTGAGCCTGAAAGGTTCCGTTGGGAAGAGCGGTGATTCTGGGAATGGAGTTTTCTTTCAGTTCCGCCTCCGCCTTAGCCAAAAGCTCATCCAGCACAATACTGGGTTTTGTTCTATAGGTGCTTTTGGAAAAATAAGTAGGCTGGCCATTTGCTCCAAGGAACTGCCCCTGATCATTGACAGGATACTGGCCATCCACCTTGGTGTTTACCGCCATACTACCATTTTTCCGAAAAATAATAGGCGTAGCCGTCAATCACAGCCCAGCCCTTCATCATTTTTCCAAGATTCTTTTCTCTGTTATTCAGAAAATACCACTGCTCCCCATCCTTTAGCCAACCGATAAGCAACTTTTCTCTTTGGGGACTGATGTAATACCAGTCCTCCTTATCCTTAATCCAACCGGTTAAAGGCGTACCGGCTTTGGTGTGATAGCTCCACTCTTTGTTTTCATAAACCCAAACGCCCTGCTCTCTTTCCTCCGCATGAACCAAAATGCTGCAATACAGGCATAAAAATAAAAAGAAACAGGCAAACCAAGCCACGTAATGCCGGCGCAGGAAGGAGACTTTCTCTGTTCTCTCCCCAAGTTTTCCCAAAAAAATCCCGAATTTTTCTCATCAAAAATAGAGCGCGCCTTGCTGATGGCATAGGGCTTCTTAGCCTGCTGCATTTTCTCAGTTAAGATTCTATATTCTTCTTCCCGTCTTTGATATGGATTCCTCTTCATGATATATTCTTTCCCCTATTCCTTGGATTATTGTTTCTATTCAAAGCATTTTTTTCTAAATAGAGCATTTTTCCATAAGACTATTGTTTCTGCTGAATCAGTATTCCTATAGATTATCGGTCGGAATTGGGAAAAGAATAAAGGAGCAGTAAAACCAGAGAAGAACATTATACAGTATAGGTCTAAAACGGGGCACGCTCCCGCTAGCCTCGCCCTACAAGGGTTCTAAGCTTTTACAAGACAAAATCCAAGAACCCGTGGGCTCAGACTACCCCTGTTTTAGACCTATACTGCATTGTTCTATTTAAACCTTGTTTTACTGCTCCTTTAGCGCTTTTACCCCTGCGGAAATCTGCTCTGCCATATAGCTTAGCATTTCCTTGGTCATGCCGGGGTAAACGCCAATCCAGAAGGTATGCTCCATAATATAGTCGGTTTCCGTTAAATCGCCTACCACCCGATAAGCATCGGTGTTTCGAATCTGGTTAAAGCAGGGGTGCTTAATCAGGTTTCCGGAAAACAGCAATCGAGTCTGGATATTTCTTTCCTCCAAATAGGCGGTCAACGCATTTCTCTTTACCGGAGAATCCTTCTTCACGGAAATTAGGAAACCAAACCAGGAGGGATCCGCATTTTCCGCTGGCTCCGGAAGAATCAAGTCCTCGGAAAGAGAGCTTAACTGTTCCCGTAAAAAGGCCCAGTTTTCCTTACGCCTTTCAATAAAGCTTGGGAATTTCTTCAGCTGCTCCACACCAACCGCAGCCTGCATATCCGTAACTTTCAGATTATAACCGAAGTGGCTATAGGTGTATTTGTGGTCATAGCCCTTGGGAAGCTCCCCGTATTGTCCGAGGAAGCGGTGCTTACAGAAGTTGTCCTGTCCGGAGGGGCAAATGCAGTCCCTTCCCCAATCTCTAAAAGACAAAATCAACTTGGACAGCTGGGCATTGTTGGTATATACTGCTCCACCCTCTCCCATGGTCATATGATGAGGAGGATAGAAGGAGCTGGTCCCGATATCTCCCCAGGTTCCTGTAAACTTTGTTTCTCCGTTAATGGTGTAACGACTGCCTAAAGCATCGCAGTTGTCCTCCACAAGCCAAAGAGAATGCTTGTCACAAAATGCCTTTACCGCCGATAAATCAAAGGGATTTCCCAAGGTATGGGCAATCATCACTGCCTTGGTTTTCTCGGACAATGCCTCTTCCAAACGGCGAACATCAATGTTGTACTGGGGTACGGTCACATCCACAAAGACAGGCACTGCCCCATACTGCAAAGCAGGCGTCACCGTGGTGGGGAAGCCGCAGGCCACGGTAATGATTTCATCTCCCCGCTTAATCTGCCGCTCTCCCAGCTCCGGTGCGGTTAAGGTCATAAAAGCCAGTAAATTGGCAGAGGATCCGGAATTTACCAAATAGGCATGCTTCACCCCGATCCACTCCGCAAATTTCTTCTCAAACTCATCCGCAAAGCGTCCGGTGGTCAGCCAAAAGTCCAAAGTGGCATCCGTTAAGGACAACATTTCCTTCTCATCAAACACGCGGGATGCATAGCTCACTCTGTCCCCCGGCTCAAAGGGCTTCTTCTGCTCCTTAAAGCTATGGTAATACTCCGCCACCAATGCCTTAATCTCTTCCCTGGCCTCCGCTTCATTTTTCCAATTCTTCATTTATAGTTAGTCTCCTTTATTTCTTAGTTTTAAACTCAAACTTTTCTGATGATACTATACGTTTTATTCACCTTAGTGCTTTTTCTCATCCTATAGGCACCTTCACAGCCTATACAGGAATGATGGAAAAAGCTATCGTTAAGAGTATAGGAGAATCTTTTTTTCTTTGCAAGGTATTTCCTCTGAAGAAATCTTATCTTTTCAGAAAAACCGGATTACAAAAAAAATAGTTGAAAGCAGAAATTGGATATTAAAAATCAAATTTTTTTGATATTTTTTTCTTGTATTTAGTATTTCATGATGCTATTATCACCAAAGATGATCTATGGAGGTGGTCAATATGCTCATTGAATTTCGTTTTAAAAATTACCGTTCATTTCGAGACGAAACCGTATTATCTATGGAAGCAAGCGGCATTAATTCTTTAAAAAAGTCACTCATCCCTCTATCCTCTAAAGTAAAGTTACTTCCATCCTGTGCAATATATGGAAAAATGGTGGCGGTAAAAGTAACGTCATTCGAGCTTTCTGGCTTGCGGTACAGTTTATCCGAAATGCACAGAGAACTCAGCATGATCGTGCCATCATCCCGGTTCGCCCATTTTCCTTAAATGATTATTCAAAAAATGACCCTACAGAATTTGAATTTGTTTACAGTTCTAACGGCGTTCGTTACTGGTATGGTTTTTCAGCAACAAGAGAAAAAATCTTTTCAGAATATCTATACCATGCTCCTAAAGGACAAAAAGCCCTCATTTTTGATAGAAAAGAGCAAAACTTTTCTTTCACAGAAGATAAATCCAAAAGAACTTTTAATCAGGGAAAAATGGTTGCAGAAAAATCAACTGTTTTTTTCTCAGTAGCATGTACTATGAATGACGCAGCATGCGTTTCAGCCATGCAGTGGTTTTCGAAATGAAGTATATTTTTTTCTCGTGACTATTCTGATATTCCCGGTCAAATCTTAGAGTATGCAGAAGATAAGCTGATGCTAAAAGCAATTTCTGATTATGCCAAGGCTGCAGACTTAGGCATTTTGGATGTTCAATTCGAAATCAACAATAAGGAAGTTCGATCAGATGGACCTCTTCCTACAGACATTCCGGAGGACTTCAAAACTGAATTATCACAATTTATACGTGCACTTTCTGAGACCTCCTCTGACGGCACCATTTTTACTGCAGCTACAGGAAGTCTCTGCTCAAGCAAGCCACCAAGGCGTTAAGAAAGACGGGAAAAAAGATAATTTTTACCTGGATCTTTCTGATGAGTCTGATGGCACCAGAAAGCTTATGGCTCTTGCACCCGCCATTGAATCGGCATTACGAACAGGTGGTATTTTACTGGTAGATGAACTGGAAAAGGAACTCCACCCTCAATTGATCAACTTCGTTGTCGCAAAATTTCAAAGTAAAGACAGTAACAAAAATGGAGCCCAACTCATTTTTACCACTCATAACACAGAGCTTTTTAAACCTTGAATACCTGCGAAAAGATCAGATCTATTTTGCAGACAAAAAGAATAGCGACGGCTCTTCCGAACTTTATAGCATCAGTGAATTCTCCACCAGGACCAGTGACAATATCCGTAAGGCGTATCTGGTTGGAAAATATGGTGCCACCCCTAATATTGAAATCGAGGAGGTCGAATAATGCCTCACTTTTTCCAATGTGCATGAAGCCATTGAATATTTGCAGTCTTTACAAAAAAATAAATAATTATTACGGAAAAGAGGAGGGCTAATCCCTCCTCTTCCTACTCAAAGCAATATTCCTCACAAAGCCTGCAGGAGATTGCTCCTTATATTCCTTCTTACTCTTCCAAGTCAGCTTCACCGCCAAAGCGCAGATACTGCAAACTATTTATTCTCGCACCTTTCGCCTCTTCGCTGATGGCATTACTGAGAAAACTAAAATTTCCTTTGCCCTTTACGACATAGCGCTTCATGGCCACATCCGTTTCCACTCCGGTTTCATCCTGGTCGTCGGAGTCCGTTACATACACGGCACGGAGAAGACCGCTCTCATCATATTCCGCTCCCCAGAGGGTAACCACATGATTATAACTGAAAGTCGTATAAGACAGGCAAACAACGAAGTTATTTGACAGGTAATGCTGCAGACTATTCCCTAAGTCACTCAAGCTATTTACGGATTGCATACCGGTTTGTGGTTTAGTTCCTATAATTCCATATAAAAATCCGCCCCTTGCATCCGGCTGTAAATTCTTATCTTCTATATTGGTTTTTCGGTCTTCCTTCGGAGTATAGCCATTCAGGAAAAGATCCATAAGCGGAACCGTATAATAGCCCGTCTCATTATTGCCATACATTTCCTTGAAATACTGATAAATCAGGCTTCCCTGTTGCTCAACATTCTGATTCAGTATTTCCTCCAAGCTATATGTATTAGTACCTACCGTTCTGATAACATCCCCGTTATCTTTGATATAGTCCTCGATTTCTTTTTATTCTGCTGCAAATACCAATGCAGGGTGTTGCTGCTGCTGCCGCAAAGCAAAGATTTCGATCAATCTCTTTATTCGTTCCAAAGGGAGCTTTGTTTACATCAAAATAGCCCTGTCTCTCCTCAAAGGGAGCTTTGTAATCAATGTAGCCATGATCCTCCGTCTTACGAAAATCACCATTTTCTCCCAATTTTGGAGCTTTAACCCCTTTTACAAAAAGGACAGTTCGCTTTTCTCCCTCCTCCGTTTCATATTCTACAATATTGTTGTTTTTGTCCATTTTTCAATTTTTTTCTAAAAGCTTCTTTCGCTTGGCAAGCACTTCTTCCGCCTGCTTTCTCTGCTTTTTCAGCCCTTCTAGCCAACTTTTTCTTCGGAAAATGTGTTTTCTTCATCCGTTACTTCAGAGGAAAATCCCGTATTTTCTTCGGTATTGCTTACAGAATCGGATTTGCTATCACCGAAAAGCTTGCTTTGATTTGATCCGGTCTCTACCGTAGCGGAGCTGTTACCGGCACCAAAATGGAAGCCTCCGCCAGCAGAACTTGAAGCAGAGCCTGAACCGCCGCTAAAGCCTCCTCCTCCACCGGAGCCACCGCTTCCACCGGAGCCGGCAATACCCTTAATCACGGTATTTTGTGCTTCTCCATTTGCATTTATCTGCTGGCCATCCGCGGTTCCTGCCTTAGCTTCCTTTTTCCACCTGCGCAGAGCGCCGGGAAGAAACACCCTTCCCTTCTTCATGTACCGGCTTACCATCCTGAACCCACTGCCCGTTTGCGGAAATGCTGTATCCATCCGGAGTCTTCTCCTCAGTAGCCATTGTTCCATTATCCTTCAGAAAAATAACAATAGCCATCCACCCAGGTCCAGCCCTGAGCCATCTTTCCCCAGTTCGCGGTATCCGTCTTCAAAAATACCATTTTCCGTCTGCCAAAAATCCAGCCATCCTGCATCTTCCCGGTAAGAGGATCAAAATAATACCAGCTGCCGGAGATTTGCTTCCATCCCTTCTGCATCTGTCCTTCCACCTGGTACTGCCACTGTCCCTCTGATTGTATCCATTTTTCCCTCTGCTTGCGCCGTTAGGGAAAAGAACGGAAGGGTCAGAGCCAGAGGAATAGACAGCATAAAGGAGCTAGAAAAAACGGATAAGGGATGTCCCCCGTTCTTTCTTGCTCCAATAGTTTTATCACTATATTTTTGTGTATGTTTCCGCACAAGCTTCTGTGAATGCTTTTTCAGCTGTATTATAAGCTCTATGTTCTGCCAAGCCATCCATGGCTTGACTATCCTGATCCCATCCCATAATGCTTCTCCTTCTATAAGCGAGTCCTTTGTCCTAGGGTAGAAACTAACAGTCGTCTTCCAATCATATTTCTTAGGAATGGGCATCGCTTAAACTAATTTTGCAAAAATGCAAAGTAAAAAACGTAGGTAGTACGGATGATTGAAGAAATTCTGTACTACCTGCAATTTCGGCAAAATCATAAAAAATATAAACAATTTTCACGAAATGAAATCAATTTAATTATTTATTCATAGTAATCGTTACGAAGTCAAACACTGCTAAACAGTAAATGGTAAATAACCTGTCATCTTTTTTCTCTCCACAAAAATTGAGATAATCGTGAAAAGTATGAAAAGTTAAGGCACTTTTTCCACTTTACAAACTTTTTCTACTTTGCACACTATCTCAAGGAGGAATTCAAGATGATAGGTTATTTATCATTTACCTTTAAAATATTCTTTCTTAACTTGAGCAATGCTTCATTTCTTTTAACTGCTTCATTTGAAGGCTTTGTAGATACCTGAAGCATAATTCTTTTTGCATCTTCACCGGATAAACTTGGGGTAGCTTGTATCCGCTTCACACCTACTCTCAAAGATTTAACTCCTAAATATATAATACCCACTCAATATAATCAGTTTGTGTTATCAAAACATATCAAATAAAACAAGCCATGATGAAGTAAGTATTGCCGTAAATTCATTGTAGGATATGGCTCTCACACTCCAGAATAATCACTCCTCTTACAATCTTTAATAATGTCAGCCCATTGCCCTGTTCGCATCCTACTCGTAACAACTTTTGTGTTCCTCTTGAATTCCACCCAGAGATAGTGTGCAAAGTGGAAAAAGTGCATTCAACTTTTCACACTTTGCACGATTATCTCAATTTTTTTAGGGGAGGAAAAGAAGACAGGTTATTTACCATTTACATCTTAGGTAGAAAACCATGGTGTAAAACCTTTCCCTTCCAAAAATATTTGCAATTCTCTCACAGGCATGGCCATCTCCATAGGGATTACAAGCTTTTACTCATTTTCTGGTACTCCTCTGGATTTTCTAAAAGAAGCTTAAATGTCTTATAAATAGTTTCTTCATCAGTTCCTACAAGCTTGAGTGTACCGGAGGTGACACCTTCCGGTCGTTCCGTTGTATCTCTCATAACAAGTACCGGCACACCATAGGAGGGACATTCTTCCTGGATTCCACCAGAATCAGTTAAACACAAAAACTTCTTGCTTCAAAATTATGACAGTCCACTACTTCTATTGGCTCTATGATATGAATTCTGTCACACCCACTGAGTTCCTGTTCCGCAGCTTCTCTGACAATGGGATTCATATGAATTGGATAAATTGCTTTACAGTCTTCATGTTCGTCCAAAACTCTTCTAATTGCCCGGAACATTTGGTGCATAGGCTTACCAAGATTTTCTCTCCTATGCGCTGTAATAAAAATCAATTTACTTTGACCAACCCACTCCAGTTCGGGATGCTTATACTCATCCTTAACTGTATGCTTCATTGCATCAATTACAGTATTCCCTGTAACATAAATTTTCTCCGGTCTACAGCCCTCATGAAGTAAATTATCTCTTGACAAAGGGGTCGGAGCAAAATTATATTCCGATAAAATAGAAACTGCTTGCCGATTAAATTCCTCAGGATAGGGACTATAAATATTATAGGTTCTTAAACCAGCCTCAACATGTCCAACAGGAATTTGTAAATAAAAGCAGGCTAAAGCAGTGGCAAAAGTTGTGGTGGTATCCCCATGTACCAAGACAATATCCGGTTTTGACTGCTCTAGAATCGGTTTGATTCCATTTAAAATATTATTGGTAATATCAAAAAGACTTTGTCTATCTTTCATGATATTAAGATCATAGTCAGGAATCACTGCAAATGTCTTAAGCACTTGATCTAACATTTGTCTATGCTGCGCAGTTACGCAAACTATAACTTCAATCCGGATCTACGCTTCATTTCGTTAACCAATGGACACATTTTTATTGCCTCTGGCCTAGTTCCAAATACAGTCATAATCCGTTTTTTCATTCACTATCTCCTTACAATTAACAGCATGTCCAATTCATCTTCAGACCGATAACTTTCATGCATGTATAAATAGCTTGGTTAAAAATATCTATTATAATAATCCGATTAACTCCCATTATTTATGTAGATTTCTAGAAGCGTCTCTCAAGCAACCATAGTAATAGGGATTAAATCCGGCTTTATCCATGAGTCTTCCGACTTGCTCAAAATCATAAGGTACTCGAAAAACTTCAAACTTTACTCCATCAAAGGTTGCAAAAGCTGCGCGATTATCTCCATCCCTTGGTTGTCCCACAGATCCGGGGTTACAATATACTTGATTTTTATATACACATATTCTTTTGTAAATGTGTATGGCCTGATGCAAAAAAATTTACCACGAATATCTTTAAAATACTCCTCACTGGGTTCTAAATATTCATCTATTGGGTTTTTCCATCCTCCATGAACCATGGAAATACCTTGGCTAACGATAGTAGTTCTAAAACTTCTAATCCATTCTATATTCTCTGGAGTAATTACTTCACGCTGATAAGCCATACAGTCTCTAACACTTTTTGATCGCTCACAATCTGTACCTGAAGACATATACCAATCATGATTTCCCATTACACAAGAAACTTTTTCTTTTCCTTAGCTCATCACAGCACTCATTAACCTGGGAATAATATCCCACAACGTCTCCTAAACAAAAATATCTGTAATTCCCCATATTATCAATTGTTTTTTTAGAACTTCTTGTAGGGCAATATAATTTCCATGTATGTCAGATATTATTGCTATCATATATTATATAATCCTCTGTATATCTCATAGCTTTACCATAGCTGATTTTAGGTTGAACAATTTCCTCTCCATCCATAAAATAATCAACCGCCATCTTACTTTCATTGTAACCAAATTTGCATCTAATTGACGTCGATGAAGAAATACGAGGATTTATTTCCAATAGCTTTAATTCCTTATTATGCATTCTAAACTGAAAATTGGTTGGCCCAACAGGATGAAAGATTTGAGCCAATTGTAAAATATCATCCCTAAATATATTTGCATCAACAACTTCTGCCACTTCCGTATATCCGGCTTTAGCCAATTTCCTTTTCAAGCTAATCATCGACTTAATCCTGGATTCTCTATCAAAAAACACAGAAACTGTATATTCTTCCTTATCAGTCCCAACATATTCTTGCATCATTAAATTGGAACCTATTTGATCAATAAAGGGGCTATAGTCTTCTTCCTTTTCTACTTTTACTAATCCTCGAGCGCCAAAGCCATTACGAGGTTTAAGAATAAAAGGGGTATTAAATGTATGGTAATTACATTCTATAGAAGATAGAATACGACCTCTATAATTATGCTCTTCAAGCTTCTTATAAAATTGCCACTTATCCAAACACAAAGTAACAAGCTCAGGATTATTCAATAGAACCGTGGTTCCTAAGGCCTCTAACTCCTCCCGATGAGTGTTCCAATACGACATATCCGCTTCTATAGCAGGAATTATCATGTCTATAGAATGCTTAGTAATCAACTCTTTTTAAAAAAATCTAAGTACTGGGGATCTTCCGTCTTTGGGACAATCTCTACCAAATCCGCAAAACAATTCGCAGGTGATTCATCATAAATTGTTGTTCCAATTAAAAAAAGCAGTCATTTCGTGCACGAAGACTCCTTAGTATTCCATATCCAACTATGCCGGATGCGCCGGAAACAAGAATGGTATATTTTTCTATCTTTTTCTCGATTGCATATCCAAAACCCCGTTTTTTTCCAAATGCATTACCATTATATATCATATAGTAAGTATCTTTAAAAACGCTTAACAGAGGCATATTCAAGCATTTCACTATCCCAACCGGATTCTGATAGTTCCATTTTGCTTTGTTCCGGTTTTCTTTCCCAGTTTAACCCATCCTTAGACTCCGCATAACCAATCATATAGTGCTTACCATCTTTTTTTCTGTAATCTTCAATTCCTCTTGTAGAGAACCACATTTTATAGATTCCTTCATCTTTTATTACCCAAGGCCGGCCAATTGCCTCCCCCGGATAAGAAGAATCTACACAAATATGATTATCGCAGCTCCAGTTAATTCCATCTTTTTGAAGTAGCATGTTTAACGATATAAATTGGCTCTAACTTATCTCCATATTTTTTTCCCAACTCGGAAATGAGATATACCACATTCTAAAAATATCATCATCTTTAATAACCATAGGAGCACTTACAGCTATAGGATTAAAAATAGAACGTTCCATCACCGGTCCTTCAAACAATTTTTCAAAATACTTATCATCCGTAACTTTGCATACTCCAACACTCAGTGAATAAGAAACTGTTACCTTTTTATTCCAGCCACAATAATACAAATATTTTGTATGCTCATCTATCGGCACAATAGATGTCATGGTAATTCCGGTATCATCAAAGGTACCTGGTTTACCAGGGAATCATAATGGGCTCTACCGGCTGATTAATAATATTATTTAAGTTTCCGGCTTCAACATCTAAATAATGTGGGTAACTAACCACATCTTTTGTTCTTGCAGAATAATAAATTCTCCAAACATCATCATTTAAAATATCAATAAAGGCATCTTGCGCATAGCCTGTACCATAAAAATCACAAGTATAAAGTAATCCCTTTTTCTCCCACATAATACTACCTCCTTATATAATTCATTGTTCTATCAATTGTAGCAAGTATTTTTTCTTTTGAAAGTAAAACATTTTCCTCTAATTTCTTTGCATATGGCACTGGAACGTCATAGCAAGCAGAAATACCTATTGGAGCTTTAAGATATTGAAATCCCTGCTCAGCAACGACAGATGCTATATGCCCCGCTAAGCTACCTGTTCTATTCGCAGTATCACAAATTACTAATCTTCCAGTTTTTTTGATGGAATTAAGGATAGTTGCATAATCAAGAGGCACCACAGTTCTAACATCAAGGACTTCCATGGAAATTTTATTCTTATTTTTCCATCCATATTTCTTCTACATACCTTAAGCATCCTGATACGGATACCACTGTCAAGTCATTGCCTTCATGTACAATATTTGTTGTCCCTAGTTTAATTATATAATCAAAATCAACTTCTGCTTCCTGCCAAAACAGCGATCGATCTGCAATGCACAAAACAGGGTTATCATCATTAATAGAAGCACGAAGTAAGGAGTACATATCTTGCGGTGTTGACGGGCACACAATCTTCAATCCGGGTATATTCATAAACAAGGAATGAAGCCTATCACTATGTTGAGCCGCATTTCCACCCATACTCATTGCTGAGCAAAAAAATCGTAATAGGGACAGAACAAGTCCCACCATACATATACGCAGTTTTTTTGCGGCAATACTACAAATCTGATCCATCGCTACAAATAAAAAAATTCTCTGTAGTTAAATCAATAATTGGTCTCAATCCGCATAAGGCTGCACCACATGCTAGGGCCAACTACCCCGCCTCTGATAAAGGGATATCCCGTACTCTCTCTGCCCCAAATTGTTTAGCAAGACCTTCAGTGTAGCCATATAAATTATGCTTATCATCTTCGCCAAAAAAAACAACACGAGAATCATTATTCATAGAATCCATTAATGCTTTTTGTATTGCATCCCCATACTTCATCCGCATAAATTAGACCTCCTTAAATACATCTGACATAGATTGTTCTATACCCGGTTCCGGAGAATTGATTGCAAACTCAATACAGCTGGCGAGTTCATTTTTTACATGGTCTTTTAGTTCATCCACTTCTCTTACAGTAATCTCACCACTGTTAAGTAGTGAAGAAATAAAAAGCTTAATAGGGCATTTGTTCTCCATATCCATATTAAGTTGTCCATAATCACGATATTTCTTTTCAACCATTCTTTTATAAAAATCTCCCTCTGCATGCTCTTTAAATCTTATAGTATGGGCTTGAATAATATATGGTCTTTGATTCGATCTAATAAATTCCGCAGCTGCTGACGCTTTCATATAAACTTCTTCTACATTCTGGCCGTCTACATGCACTCCTTCTATGCCATAAACAGAAGCAAGTTTAACATAATCATTCACTGCAGATGTTACTCTTGTATTTGTTGTAATGGCCAAGCCATTATCCTCTAGTAAGAACAGCACCGGGAGCCCCCAAATCGAAGCTAAGTTCAAGCTTTCATGAAGTACTCCTTCATTAGCAGATCCATCTCCAAAAAACACACAGGAAATCCTATTGTTTTTTAATATTTTGGACGCAAAGGCAGCTCCACAGCCAACAGGAATTCCGGAACCTACAATACCTGTGGATGTAATCATCCCCACAGATGCATCATGAATATGCATCGATCCTCCTTTTCCTTTATTTGTTCCTGTTGCCTTACCAAACATCTCAGACATAATTTTTTTAGGATCTACCCCCTTGGCCAAAGCATGACCATGAGGACGATGATTACTAATAATATAATCGTCTTGATTCAAAAGCCGAGCATACGCCTACTGCAACAGCCTCTTCTCCATTATAGCAGTGGACCCCGCCATAGATATACTTCTGATCTTTATATTTTGATGCCAGATTCTCAAATTCACGAATAAGCATCATTCTATGAAGCATATTTTTTTCTTCATAAGATTATCCAGCATATTTATCCTCCAAACCTCATTTCGCTTCTACTAAAGTAAACTGTTTAAGCAGTTGCTTTATGTCATTGACACAATTAAACATTAAACGTATCAATGATTGAAAGTCCTGGTACAAAAATCATTTTGAAACTGCCCATATTTCAAATCGGACATTTTAAGAAATAAAAGTTTCAATCCGAATTGATCAAATGATGCCTTATCATATAATTCAGTCCCTCAATAGCATTATAATATGTATCAGAATGAAGAAGTTTATTAATATGAATTACTTTCTCTTGTCCTTTCAAAGTATTGTCTTTTTCTAATTCTGAAGATAAGATAATTTCTGTATTTAAACCAAGATACTCTTTCACACTAAATAATCGATTTATAATTTAATTCTGCAATTGTCTGAGAAGACATAATAAGATTTGATAGAAGAGGAAAGATAGTTTCGAAAAAAATGGAGCTTTTTATATGCCGCCTCCAAAGTTTTTTTAAAACTTTTTCTCTCTGCTTCATATTATGTGTAATATCTATTTCATTTATATTTTTTTAAAAGAAGAGGCTTGCTCTAAGGGCAATGTTATTAAATGACTTTTTCCATTTAGCAAAATATTATTTCTGTTAATCCATCCGCCTTTGATATAAGCTACATCATCATAAACCACATACTTATCTACAGCACTAAGTAACTGCCAATATCCTAAATATGGGAAAAAATAAGGCTGCATTATTCCAACTTTCATTTCCTTACTCCTCCGATGTCTTCTGATCCAAAATAATATCACATATTCTATCTACATCTTGAATAGCTAAATCAGCATATAAAGGCAAAGTTAATACTCTCAAAAGCAATATGTTGAGCAATAGGAGTCTTTTCAACTCCGGCTGTAGGATAATTCTTATAGCAATCAAATGAATTTGTTAAAGGAAAGAAGTATTTTCGTGCAGTTATTCCTTGATCCAATAACTTCGAAAACACCTCATTTCTTGTATATTTATAGTCATCAAAAAAACCACCGGAAAAATATGCATAGTTAGATTCTGTGTCCTTCTGAGGGTTCCAGAAGTTTTATTCCTTCTACATTACCAAGTCTTTTTCGATAATGTTCCACAACAGCTTTTCTGCGGCGAATTTCCTCTGCCAGGTGCCTCAAATTACATAAGCCCATAGCAGCCTGAAACTCACTCATTTTAGCATTTCCACCTATATAAGACACCTCTTCTTCATTTCTGATTCCAAAATTTTTATTATCATATAAAAACTGTGTCCAAGCATCGTTGTTAAAACACACTGCTCCGCCTTCTATAGTATTGAAAACTTTCGTCGCATGAAAGCTAAAAATGGAAGCATCTCCAAAACAGGCCGAACTCATCCCCTTATATTTGACTGCAAAAGCGTGCGCTGCATCATAAACGACTTTCAATCCATATCGATGTCCAATTCGTTCAATCTCTTCAACATCGCACATATTCCCATAGACATGGACAGGAATAATCGCAGCTGTTTTATCTGTAATTAACTCCTCTATTTTAGATGTGTCTATAGTATAATTATCAGGTCTAATATCGCAAAACACAGGCACTAAACCATTTCTTACTATAGCATGTGTAGTCGACACAAAAGTAAATGGGGTGGTTATCACCTCACTGCCTTTCGGTAGTTTGCAGGCTGCAATAGCATTTTCCAGAGCCAAATGTCCATTTGTATATAACATGACATGCTTCATTTCTAAAAAAGATTCTAATTGTCGTTCCAATTCTTGATGCTTTACCCCCATATTGGTAAGCCAATGTGAATCCCATAAATCTCGAATTTCGTTCATGTACTCCTCAAAATCAGGCATAGAGGATTTTGTCACAAAAATTTTAGGCATAATCAACCTTTCTTTAACTGTAGTTTTAATAAGTTCTCTCGAACATTTCGTAAGCAATAACCGATCTTGGTAAACTTTAATCTAGCAATTATTTTTTCTTTTAAGCTTAATTCTTTTTGAGCAATCAGAAAATACTCTTTATCAAGTATTTCTTTAGATCCCGAAAAATATTGGTATATATACAAGGATGCTATGTGCTTAATATACTCCCAACATTCTCCATGAGTATACTCATTAAAAGCAATAAGACCTTCAGCATTGGTTTTCGCTTTTCTAAGTGCATATTCTCTCTGTCGATTTAAAGATGTAGCACTGCCCGAAGAAAACATCCTATAACACGACATTGCATCATCAATATAATAGTAATTTCCCAGATAAGCAAACCATAGTATCATTGGTAAATCCCCTACGTAAAACTTATCCCAGAATGGAGGGCGATTAATAAAAATATCTTTTCTCACAAAAAAACTACTTGTCTGAAATGGCCATTTGTTTTTTATAAAATACTCATAGAAAATGTCTTTGCTTTGTATAACACCGCTTATATGATTTTTCCATCTGTGTTCTAAGTTTAATTCATTTTCATTTTCGTCAATACACTTGGTTTGATGAACAGACATTGAACAATCTTGATGGATTTCCATAGCATCATATTGTTTTTGAAGTTTTTGTTCATCACACCAATAATCATCCCCTTCTACAATACAGATATATTTACCCGTTGCTAAGGAGATAAGCGGTTCATCAGGATGTGTTTTCCCTTTTTCTAAACTGATTTTTCCGACTGCAAAACTGTCTTTATATTGGAATACCTTTGAACTATATTCACGAATTATATCTTGAGTGCCATCATTGGATGCATCGTCATGAATAAGTATTTCAAATTTAAAATTTGTGTGTTGAGCTATAATGCTATCAAGACATTTTTTTATGTATTTCGAATGATTGTACGCAATCAGCAAAACACTAACATCAAACATTTTATACTTCCTTTCTTCGTGAAAAACAATCCATGAATCAATTTCTGTGCAAGAATAAATTGCTCATTTCTTGTCACAATCGAAATGATGATATAAGAAAATATTCCAATGACAATTTTATAAGCTAACATTAATAGTGGACTCAAGTCTAAGAATGAAAAATACATAAACTATCAGCATCATAAAAGACTGTATTAAGAAAAAAATGGGAAATAAATCTTTTTGCTTGTTGAAATGAATCGTAACAAATCAAATTTTTTTATTCGGAAGTGCATTCACATACCAGCCTATAGGTGAAATTAACAAAGTACAAACCGCAACGGCAAGTGGAGAATCATATAGAATAATCATTAAAATCACTAAGGCAATACTGTAGGATTTTTTTATTAATTCTAATTTTCAAAAAAATAAGTCACTTCTTCCTAAGGCATTGAGAGTCTGCAGATTACAAATATGTACCGGATACAATGCAAATACTCCACAAAATATTTGTAAATATGGCACACAACTAAGCCACTTCTCCGTCAATAAAATGATAACCACTTCCCTTGCACATAATGCCAATCCTCCCATTAAAGGAAATACTAAAAAAGAAGTAAATAACATACTATGCCGCATAATATTCTTTGCTTCTTTTCTATCATCTTGAGCTTTGGCTATAGACGGTAAAAGTACACCGGTCATAGTTCCCTCAATAATTGATATTCCATAATTAGGAAACTGCATCCCTCTGGAGTAATATCCTAAGGATTCAGTGGTATATTTATAGCCTATAATCATACTATTTAATTGCTCTGATAATGTATTGAGCAGGCCTGAGAGAATTAATTTCCAGCCAAATGATAAAAAAATTTTAATTCTATTTATTTCAATCCGATAGTATATTTTGATAAATACAGTAATTCTCATTACCACACAACATACGGTTACATTAATCAAGTACTGAACAACCAATGCCCAAAGACCATAGCCATGCATAGCCATGAGAATTCCTACTATGCCGGAAGCAATAGCGCCTGATAAATTACTGTAAAAAATACATTTAAAATCCAGCTCTTTAGTAACTTTAGCAAGTTGCACCGAATTGATTGCTCCAGGAAAAAGAACTAGAGCTATTACCCTAAGTGTCCATTTGAGTTCAGGAGAATGGTATAATTTTGCTATGATTCCTGATAATCCAAAAATCACACAATATACCAATATAGAGAAAAGAAGCGAAACCCACAAAACAGAAGAATAATCAACCTCTTCTATATCTTTTCTTTGAACAAGCGCAGTACTAAAACCCGTCTGAATTAAAACATTAGATATAGTAATAAATACCATCATAATATTTAATGCCCCATAATCGGATGGCGAGAGTAGACGAGCTAAAATAATTTGGACAACGAATTGTGTTCCAAATACTCCTACACGTTCAAAGAACTTCCAAAGCGTTCCTCTTAACAGTTTCTTTTTATCCATTAATAAACTACCCCTACCCTACTCTTCCATGTTTCAACAGCTTAACCCTATACTCTTCCGTATGTATTTGAATCTTGTCTGTTACTTTAATAACAACTGTCATAAGAATAAAGGTCATTACAAAGGATGATCTGAAAAAACCTACATTTGGAAGTGATGTCGCTAAAAAAAATGCAATCAAAATATGCATATCCTTACTAAATGATGCATATGTTTTGGCTATCCAATTAAATATTATACCATATAGTAATGGAAATAATAAAACACCAAACGTCCCAAATTGCATATATCCCTCAGAAAACATACCGTTATTGGGGGAAGCATTGCTTAAACCAAAATATTTAGTCCCTATTAAAGACATAGCACTCTCATGATAAACATGCGGTAATATTTTTTTTAATAAAATCACCTCATCCGTCAATAAGAGCTTAGGATTGGTTTTAAAAAAATCATAGTAAATCGTATTAAGCCAGGTGGGATCATACATCATCCTTCGAACAACTACATAATATAAAGTTGTCCTTCCCCAAATTTTCCATTGAAATAAACACAACAGCAATCCCAAAAATAAACCAATAATCATGAAAAAACTAAACCTTGATTTAAGTTTTCCTAGCAAAAAAATCGCTAAAGTCGCAGGAATAAATAGTAGCTGCGTTTTCATAAAATACATTGAGTATAAAGACACTATTGCCAATAAAGATATCACTATACCCAAAGCTCTCTTTTGCTTAAGTGATATCAATAAATATACCGGAGCAAGATATGTAACCAAGTTGGTTAATATAGCAGCAAACCTTCCAAAAGGAGTAGTTGCTGTAGAACCAACCAGTTCAATCATAAACTGTCGTTTATCATAATTTTTCTCCACCAATTAAAATCAAGGAATAATCAAGGCCGGTTAAGACTATTTTTGTATAAGATAAATATTGAACAAACAATTAGACAAAGTGAAGCCAATTTATGTTCATCTCCAAGAATGCTTTTTTTGTCGTATCATGGACTTTTTTTAGGGCAAAACTCACATCGCGCCTATTGCTCCAAGCAGACAATACCAAAATAATTTCTATAATAAAAATTGGATAATAGAAAAAAAGAAAAAAATCGGCATTAGTCAATGCAGAAACAGCATTTAAAGGCATTAAGTATATTGCGTATAGCATTGACAAAAATATAATCCTTTAAAACAGATTCTCTTTTTAAGAATAAAAAAATAGCAGAGATTCCACAATGAAAAAAAGAAAAGAGAAAATATATCCTTCAGTCCATTATAATTAATATCATAGTGTGGATGAAGTAAATCATATCCTAAAAGTATATAATATATTTTTTTAGTGGTATAAACATAGATAAATCTGGACAACAACAATAGACAGAGCAAAGTTAATTTTTAGAATTAAATTTCCTCTATCTATTTTAAACTTCAACATAAGAACACCTTTTTGATTCTTTTCCTCAATTTGATTGACTAAGCAATCATCATTGCTTTTGAATTGTATGATTTTCTAGCAAATTCAAACACATTCTTCTTATACTCACTATAATGTTCAAGTACTGTGTTAATCCCTTCCGCATAGGAATCATCTGCACAACCAATTTTCTCACTATCACAGAGCCGTTTCAGGGGAGGGTTACTTGTTGTCACAACCGGAATACCTTCATAAATAAACTCATACAATTTTTCCGGAGGCACACAACCTATTATTCGTGTCATATTGTCCATAATTCACAATTCCAATATGACACTGCGAAATTAAATACTTTAACTCCGTTTGATTCAGTTTCCCAGAATTTCCACATTATGTATGGAATTTTTTTGCAATAATATCTCGTATCACTTTCTCATCTCTCGCAGTACTATCCCCCCACAAGAAAAAAAGCTTACATTTTCTTTTGACTTTTTAAAATATTTTTCTACTAATACATCATTGGTTCTTTCTAAACTACATCCTGATGAAGAAATAATATTGATATCTTCCGAGGAAATCAATGGATCCAGCTTTTTGCTTTGCCTCATTTAACTCTTCATCCGATTCGTATTTTAGCTCTCTTAGATTTTCATAGACCAACGGCAATTCTTGCAGTTTATACTCTTGTGCCATAATTTTTAGCCCTATCTTTATTAGCACATATGATAATATCTGCTTTTTTAAGCATACACTTTTCAAAGAAACAGCCCACTTTACCCCTGCCAATAATTTATTTCATTCATAAGATATAGTTCTCTACAATCTTGTATAACAATCTGGGGCTTAAATTTTTCTAAGAATCAGCATACCTGGAATAGTAGCTTTTTCTATTATCTAAAACCAAAGCAATCAAAGTTTCCCAATGTCTTTGTATAACGTAGAGATTCTCTAATAAATCGAATATAAGATAAATTACATACTGCTCCCCAATTATTCATAGGAGCTTTACCTCGTGTAAATGGAAAGACCGTTCCCATTTTAGAAAAAATACTGATAAGACCTCTTAATCTACCATCGTAATCAATATTTCCATACGAGATTAATAATATTTTTCATAGACTATCCTCAAACTTTTACAGTCTCCAGAATCTCAATCCAGACGCCTTTAATTCGTCCATCCGGTATAATGATTTAACATCCAGCAAAACTTTCTCATCATCAGCGACATCTTTAAACAGTCTCTTAAGCTGATGTGTAGACATAGAACGGTATTCATTGTGTCCTACAGCCACAATCACACAATCAGCCTTGGGCAACAGTTCAAAATCAACTAAATCAACCCCGTACTCCTGCTTTGCAACTTTTACATCTGCCCACTTATCAGATACAATTGGCAGAATATCATATTCTCTAAGTCTGTTTATAATATCTACAACCTTACTATTTCTTGTATCAGGACAATTTTTCTTTAAATGTAATGCCTAGAATAATCACAGTAGCTTTTTTTGGGTGCTTGCCCTGCCTCAATCATTTCTTTAATCGCAGCATCAGCAACGTAAGCGCCCATACTATCATTAACCTTGCGTCCATTCAGTATGATTTGACTATGGTAGCCAAGCTTTTTCTGCCGCGTTGGTAAGATAATATGGATCAATCCCTATACAATGACCTCCTACTAGTCCCGGTTTAAAGCCCAGTGCATTCCATTTTTGTATTCATTCCAGCCAAAAACTTCATCAGTGTCAATATGCATCTTATCGCAAATCATTGCGATTTCATTCATAAAGGCTATATTGATATCCCGCTGACTGTTCTCAACGACCTTAACAGCTTCTGCCGTCTTAATATTGCTAACCAAAAAAACGTACCTGCCTTAATTACTATATCGTACACTTTCTTTATCTCTCTCATGGCCTCTTCATCCATCCCAGAAACAACCTTAACAATATTTGGAAGCCTATGAACATGATCTCCTGGATTAATACGCTCCGGACTATAGCCGATTTTCCAATCTACACCACATTTTAGTCCCGATTCCTCTTCAATAATTGGAATACAAATATCTTCAGTAACTCCCGGATATACTGTTGATTCAAAAACCACAATAGTTCCTCGTGTAAGATTCTGCCCAACCGTGCGTGACGCTCCCTCAACAGGCTTTAAGTCCGGGTTGTATCACTATTCACGGGAGTCGGAACTGCAACAATAATAAACTTAGCTTCAGATAATTTAGACGGATCTGATGTGAATTCCACAGTAGAATCTTTAATAGCTTCTCCAATTTCATTCGTAGAATCAATTCCATTGGAGTATTCCTCTACCCTCTGCTTATTAATGTCAAAGCCTATAACTTTGATATGCTTAGCAAACTCCACAGCAATGGGCATACCCACATAGCCCAAGCCAACTACAGCTAGTTTATCTTGTCCCGCAATTAGATTCTGGTATATAATATTAAAGTCCATCTTTTCAGCTCCTCCCACTTAACAAATGATTACAAACAAATTCAAGATCTTCAAGCTTTTAAATAAGGATGCATCGGTAAAGCTTAAACAGCGACTTGTTGCTTCCAAAGTATTTGGATACATCGAATCATTCAACTGCATCCATCTATATGCTTCCTGTTGATGTAAGCCTCGCGGATAATAAATCATAGTGGGAATGCCTTGTTCTTTCAGTTTAAGCTGTATGCTTTTTCTCTCTTCACTATTATTTAAAAGAATTGTATATTGTGCCCAAGAAGAAATATATTCCGGCAATACTGTAGGAGAAACGAAGTAATTTTTCAGCCTTTCCGTATACCACTTCGCAATGCGATTTACATCATCAAGTTCATGCTCAACAAATACTTTAAACTTAGGAATTAAAATAGCAGCCTGAATAGTATCCAAACGACTATTCATACCTATTTCGCGATTGTCATACTTATCAAAAGGGCTTTTCCCTTGTGCCAAGAGACTTCTTAATCTGCCTGCAATGTCTTTATCATCCGTAAAAATTGCTCCTCCATCTCCATAACACCCCAAAGGTTTAGCCGGAAAAAAGGATGTGGTTGATATGTCTCCAAAGGAACAAGCCATTTTACCTCTTATACTTCCTCCAAATCCTTGCGCCGCATCCTCTAATACCTTAAGCCCGTATTTTTGTGCTATTGGAAGAATCTTATCATAATCAGCCGGCTGACCAAATAAATCTACCGGTATGATAACTTTTGGGATAAGCCTCCCCTCTTCCAATACTCTTTGAATTTGTTTTTCAAGTGCATTTGCATCCATATTAAAGGTAGATAAATCAATATCTACAAAAATAGGAGTTGCTCCTAAAATAGAAGCTGAACCTGCCGACGCAAAATAAGTAAAATCTGAAGTAAAAACAGCATCTCCCACACCAATGTCCCAAGACATTAAGGCCAACTGAAGTGCATCCGTTCCATTAGCACAGGCAATACAATGCTTTCTCCCCACATACTCTGCCAACTTATCTTCCAACTCTGTCACTGTTTTTCCTAAAATAAATGCCGAACTGTTAATAACCTCTCTTATTCCCTCATCTATTTCATCCTTAATTGTTTCATATTGAACTTTCAAATCTCTGAACTGCATATTTTTACCTCTTATCGATGTCCCCTACATAAGTTATTATCTTTTAGATAATATTCACTATTACAATCCGGGCACTTTAAGTCCGAATCTAAAACTTGTCCGCATTCACAGACCCATCCTATATGTTTAGCAGGGACTCCCGCAACCAATTCATGAGCTAATACATCTTTTGTTACAACAGCACCGGCTGCAACCATTGCAAATTCTCCTATATTACAGCCACACACTATGGTGCAGTTTGCACCAAGTGTAGCATCATGGCGTACTATAGTCTTTTTTTATAATTTTTCTTTTCCCCTTGGGTAATCTTGCTCTAGGTGTTAAGTCGTTGGTGAATACCATAGATGGTCCACAAAAGACACACTCCTCCAACTCAACCCCGGAATAAATGGAAACATTATTTTGTACTTTACAACCATCACCTACTTTGACATCATTAGCAACGTTTACGTTTTGTCCCAAAAGTACATTTTTTCCCAATTTTTGCACCATTTTTGAATATGACTAAAATGCCATATTTTTGTTCCGTCACCAATTTCAACGTCATCATCTATAACACTTGTTGGATGCACAAAGTATCCATTCATTTCTCAGTCTTCCTTTCAGCAAATCTGCCTTTGAAATCCAAAGTTGAACAGTCTTCAAGAGGTAAGCTTACCGGACGTCCTTCTGCAGCAGATTTATAAATAGCCAAAACAAGTTCCAAAGCTCTCTTGCCATCCTCTCCGGTAACATAAGGGTCACGATGATTATTAATAGCATCTATAACATCCGCATAAAGGGGCGTATGCCCAAAGCCATATACATTGGGCGGATTTTCAGCCGTTTCCGCTTTTACTTGTTCAGGGTCATCTATAGAATCAGAGAAATTCCATTCTTCAATTCTGTTAACAGAAGCTCCTCCGGCTTTGATGGTTCCTTTTTCTCCAAAAAGATACAATGTTTCTTCAAGATTTTTAGGATAAACATTGGTTGTTCCCTCTACAATACCATAGGAACCATTCTTGAATTTAATTAAAAGCAATACCTAAATCTTCAGCTTCAATATAATCGTGATTTAATCGATCTGTCATTCCCATCACAGACTCAATCTCATTTCCTAACATCCAGCGGAGAAGATCAATATTATGAATACACTGATTCATGAGGGCGCCACCGTCCTGCTCCCATGTCCCTCTCCACTTTGCATTAGAGTAGTAGTTCCAATCTCGACACCACCTGATATGAGCCGTGCCATAAAACATCTTTCCGAATCTTCCCTTTTCTATGGCATCTCTAATTTTCTGAATGGATCTATTAAAACGGTTCTGGTGATTGGCACAAACGACAACTCCTTTCTTCCTTCCCGCCTCAACAATTTCAGTAGCGTCCTTCATGGATAAGGCAATAGGTTTTTCAATGATAAGATTACATCCACTTTTGATACAATCTAAAGCGATAGCTGCATGCTTTCCTGATTCTGTCGCAATTGCAACAAGTTCCGGTTTTTCTTTCTCCAGCATTTCTTTATAATCACTATATTGATTAACCGAAGTGAGTCCAAATTTTTCCGCTTTTTCCTCCATTGCCTTTTGGTCAATGTCGCAGATTGCTACGAACTCAAGATTATTATTTCTGGCCGCCTCTATGTGATTAGGACTGATTCGTCCACATCCAATAAGTGCATACTTCATATTATCATTCCTCCATTCTACATAGACTTATCTATGTCCTGTATTGTATCCACTAATTCCTTTGTCAAGTTTGCAAAGTCATATTTTTCCGCACCGTATCTAGCATTATCCGCTAACTGCTTTCTTTGATTAGGCTCCATATTAGCGAGGAAAAGAATTGATTTGGATATTTCATTCGGTTCACAGTTTTTAGTCTCTATCGCCGCTCCGCAGTCTATCGCCGGATTATATGGGCTATGAAAATCAACCAATATTGGTCTTTGAGCCGCTAAATAATCAAACATTTTGTTTAAGCTAAGGCCATACTTTAATATTGGAGAAGACTGGCTATGTAAAATATTGATGTCTGCTTTACTGGTAATATAAGGTATATATTTTTTATCCACATACCCTTTAAATATAAGATTATCTATTTTTTTCTTCTTGTACTCTTCTTTTTTAAGTGCTTGCAAATTATCGCCATCACCCCAAACCAAAATCTTGATTCTTTCGTCGGGTATCTTTTTTGCTGTATCCACCAATAAAGTTAAATTATTTACCCCTCTAATAGAGCCAACATATATTACCTTAAAAATTGCACTATTGTTTAAGTCTTCATCATCAATTTGATAATGCTCCTTATCATAATCAAATTTTAAAAGATCCACTCCATTATTAATAAATCTTACCTTGCTTTTCGGAATATCTTTTTCCCAGCCTTGCTCTCTAATGTAATCATATGCCCCCTCCATTGAAAATACTATTCTATCTGCCTTCGTGTATATCCATTTTTCTATTCTTCTAAAAAGCAAGACAAGGGGGTGTCTTCTTGATGCTTTACCATAAGAAATAAGACTTTCAGGCCATAAATCAGTAATTTGAGCTACGGTTTTGCACCCATACTTTCTTCCTATTTGAATTCCTTTTTTACAAGCTTGCAAAGTCATGGATTGCGCAACGATGGCATCCGGTTTAGGATAATGCTCACATACAGATTCTAATTTGTGAGCAAATTCATACATATTCAATATTCTACTTAGGCCATTTCCCCTGTATTGATGGCAATGTACCAAAACGTACTTAACACCGTCATCAATAATTTCCTTATACTTCTCACGATCTGCAATCAGATTTTTTTCTGATTTATGAACAGTACTTGCAGCAAATATTGTAACCTCATGCCCCATTTTCATGAGGTTTTTTGCAAAAGTGGTATTTCTTGCCAAAGGATAATACTTTACCGGAACCGAGTAGTGATCTATAATCCAGATTTTCATTATTTGTATCTCCAATTAATATATCTTTGTAAGCCAGTCTGTAAAGGTCTTATTTTTCCCACTTACCACTTCAAGATAGGCCTCATGTAAGTTTTGGCTTATTTTTGCTTCTCCAAGTTCATACCTATCTATACTTAGCAAAGGAGTCAATTCCATTGCAGATCCACATAAAAACGCTTCATCAGCCGTATATAATTCTGTTCTGTCTATAGTACGCTCCTCAACTTCAATACCCAAATTCCGAGCAAGGCGAATCACCGTATCACGAGTTATAGATTCTAAAACCGCATCCGTAAACTTGGGCGTTATGATTCGATTATTCCTTACCATAAAGAAACAACTGCCGGGGCCTTCCGATACTTTTCCGTATTCATTAAGAAAATACGCAGGGTATCGTATCCATTCCTTAAAAGCTTCTCTCTGACCGTAACGACTGTTTATATAATTCGCACCGCACTTAATCCTTGGGCTAAGTGCATTTTCACTAACCCGCTTCCATGATGATACACAAACATGTAATCCTTTTTTATTATATTCCGCACTGGTTTTTCCTCTTGGAATCGGTGCTACAAACATTTCCGTCGGGCCATCTGCCCCCCAAGATCCAAATCCATCTATAAATAAAGTTTGTCTGACAGATAAGTTCTCTTTATATTCATTGGCCACCACAACATCAACTAAAAGCCTTTGTAAGCTCCGTTTTATTATAAGGACAGTCAATTTGAATCAACCTTGCGGACCTGATAAGACGTTCATAATGATCTTCAAGTCGGAAAGCAAAAAGTTGCTGCATTTCTTCGTTCCAATAACAAGGAATGCCCTCAAATACATTTAAACCAAATTGAGATGTGGGTGCTAAGACATTTATTTTAGCATCATTAACGTGTACCAGTTCCCCTTTAAACCAAATAAGTCTATTTGATACTTCGTATTTCATTGAGTGTCCCTTCTACTATACCCGGATTTTCATTATCATTTTAATATCTTACTGGGTAAATTTAGTTTCTTCCAAAAACGCACATTAACCAATTTAATCCGGCAAATGAGCAATTCTGATAATTTCAGCTTCCTCTGCCTTTGCCGCCTCTGCATCCGACATAGTACTATCCGCTTTGGTCTCGTATATATTCTCTTTTCTAAAAACCTTGATTATAGACAAACACAAAATCTTAAGATCTTCCAAAACTCCAATTCTTCTAAAGTTATCTACATACTGATTGTCATAGCCCACTTTTTCATCCCAACTAATATCATTTCTGCCTTTTTACCTGGGCCAAGCCTGTAAGTCCGGCTTTAACTTCAAATCTTTTTTTATACCGTTTATTCAGAGTGTCAAAATCCCCTAATTCATAACTTACACATGGTCTTGGTCCAACCACACTCATATCTCCTTTTATAATATTAAAAAGCTGAGGTAATTCATCAAGGCTGGTATTCCGTAGAATTTTTCCTACCCTCGTTACTCTTGGGTCATTCTCATAATTAAATAATCCGGCCTCCATTTTTTTCAGCATTAACAACCATAGAACAGAAATTTATAAAGATTAAAAATTCTTCCATCTTTTGTTCTTCTGCCTTGTTTAAACAATACTGGCCCTTTTGAGATCAATTTGATCCACAGTGCTAAAAGCAATCCAAAGGGGTAACAGAATTAATGCCAGTATCATAGAAGAGACAACATCAAAGATTCTTTTTACTACCAAGTTAATTCTATACATCCCCAATTCCTTTTCGTTTACACTAACGTTAAATACTATAATTAAAAACTATAGGTATGAAACAAATCCTCAAAACTCTCAGCACTCTTAATAACTTGTTCCTTATCTCCACATATGTCTATAATCGCAAAATTAGGAAGAATAAAGGGTGGTTTCATAACCACTGAATACGAACCGCAATTTTGTATAACTAGATAATCTCCAATGCCAACCTTACCACTATATCCTCTTTGTAAAATATCATCTTCAATACAAGTAAAACCTACTATATCTGCCTCCTCCACATAGAATCTTTCTCCGCCGCCATCAATAATTTCCATAGGAGGGTTAATGCCGGTCATGCTAATATTTTTTTGAGACCCCAAAGCAGTCACTATTGTCTTTCCCCTCACTTGTTTAATCGTTTCTACTTTACTTACAAATCTCATGCAATCTCCTGCTATTGCTGATCCCGGTTCAATAAATAAATATGGCGAATCTGTTTGTCCTTCAAAATAATCAGCAAAAAAAGCTTTGCAGACTGACTTGCATAATCATGATATGAAATATTATCTACACCTAATTGCATCCTTAGGGAGTCTGGCATTTTACCGTAAATTCCCCCTCCTATATCCAGACGTTCCGGCTTTAGTCCGTATTTCTTGAGTACTTTTTCATAGATCTTGAGCATGCCCATTGTACGTGCTTGCCAATATTCAGGTGATCTTTTTGCGAAATGTGCTTGAAGATTAATGAGTTTCATATTTTTTTGAAACAGCAATCTCCCTTAAAACCATTTCAAAAATCATTTCCGTCCACATCAAATCCAAATCTTGAAAGAACTCCATCGCCAACATCATAATTGCAACGGATTCCAATGTTTAGTATGCAGTCTCCATACTCCTCCGCTATAACTTTTATCTTTTCATATTCATAAATAGAGTCAATATTTACTGTTCCACCGGCAAGCAGTAATTCTTTGACTTTTAACATATTCTTAATAGGACCATTCCATATGATATGTTCCGCCCTTACACCTGCTTTTAAAGCAATCTCCAGCTCCATATCGGAAACTATTTCCGCAAATCCTCCTAGCCTATTCACGATTTGAACCAATTTAGGGATATAATTCGTTTTGTAGGAATATGCAATATTAAACTTCGGATAATACTTTTTTAAACGAAGCAGTTAATTCTTTATAGTTTTTCTTCAAATTTCTCAGACTCCAGTAAATAAAAGGAACTTCCATATTTACCGGAAAGATTATTCAATAATTCTGTATCGAGAGCCCTTTGCATCATATCCCCCACATGATTCTACTTTTCTTTTTTCGACTTGAGTATCCTTACAATCTCATCCACTAGATCTATCATTTCCTCTTTATTTTTCCCAAAAAGGCTTCCTGCGGATATTGACTCAATAAAAGCTCAAAATTTCTTAATTTTTCCATATTATCCTTGAAGACCCTTTCAATGTCATCTATTTTTTTCAATCTGTGTGTAGTTGCAAAAACGTTCTAGATAAAATTGTACGAGTTGAACCCAATCGATAATGTTCCATGATGATTTTTTTCTGCCGGCAATAAACCCTCTCCGAGTTTAGCAATTCCACCAAATCCATAGGGAATACCCGTTTTTTTGAATTTTTCACACAACTCTTCGACAACACCATTCGTCAGTAGTTCAAACATAAATGTTAAACCATAAGAGAGGTGCAAATCATTTAAGCCTATATGTATCTCATCGAAACCACCATTACTTAAAACTTCATCTACACATTCTACTGCTTCTTTGGTTTCCAAGAGTAAGGATGTTTTACACCTCCCATTAACCTTTTGAATAAAACTTCTTACTTCTTGAATGGATTTCCAATAAGGTAACATTATGACATCACTACCAGCTTCTATTACTGACTCAATTTCTTGCGGAGAATATTCGTTCCATGGATTAATTCTCACCATTAGTTCTGCCTTGGTAAGAAGTGGTTTTATAGCAGAAATGTCAGAAATGGAATGTTGAGATTTTACTGTATTCATTTTGTTTCTGACGTTCTTCTTTTGCCCTAACCGTTCTAGGTCTATCAAATTCTATCCACACCATATTTTTTCCGCAATAATTGCAACGTCAGGTCGATTTGTGATGTAAAAGAGAACGAGATGATTGGATTTCCTATCCATTAGCTTTTGCTCCTTCTTTTTTTCCATACCGGGATTTATTCCGCCGGTTTATATGTCCCCACAATATCCTTTACCATTTCCCGGATATCGTCCTTGTTCTTATAGGCCGCTTCCATCAGGTCATCCACCTTCCCCAGGAAAGCATCAATATCAAAGCTTAGCGGCTTTCCGATATGAATACGCTCGTTGGCGGTATTCTGAAGTCCCTCCTCCGCCATCAGCTTTTTCTTCGTATAGCTTTTTCTCCCGGACGAAGTCCGCTAGCACTGCACCTTGATGTCGATATCTGGCTTAAATCCGGAAAGGCGAATCAGATTTCTGGCCAGGGTGTCAATCTTTACCGGGCTTCCCATATCCAAGACAAAGATTTCTCCCCCCTTAGCGAAGGTTCCCGCCTCTAAGACAAGGCTTACCGCCTCAGGAATGGTCATAAAGTAACGAATGATATCCGGATGGGTTACCGTTACCGGCCCGCCCTTTTCGATTTGCTTTTTTGAAGATAGGAATGACGGAGCCGTTGGATCCCAATACATTTCCGAAGCGTACTGCCACGAATTCCGTCTGAATATCCTGGAATACTGCCCCAGTGCCGTCCTTGTCTGCATTCTCCATGCCCTTATGGGTAAAAAGCTGGGGGATGTCCTGCACCCGGCCTGCCTTAATCTTATTGTCAAAGGCCTGGATAATCATTTCGCAAAAGCCGTTTGCTTGCCCCCATGATATTGGCAGGATTCACCGCCTTATCCGTGGAAATCAGCACAAAGCGCTTACAACCGTTCACCATGGCCGCATAGGCGGTTTTGTAGGTTCCCAAGGCATTGTTCTTAATGCTTTCGCAGGGGCTGTCCTCCATCAAGGGCACATGCTTGTGCGCCGCCGCATGATAAACGATTTCCGGTCTATGCTCCTTGAAAAATCTGGAACATTCTCCGGGAGTCTCGTACGGAGCCAATCAAGACCAGTAAATCCAGCTCCGGAAAAATTTTTCTCGTAGCTCCAGTTGGATGTTATAGGCATTGTTCTCATAGATATCGAAGATAATCAGCTTCTTCGGACTGTGGCCTGCAATCTGCCGGCAAAGCTCCGAGCCGATGCTGCCTCCTCCGCCGGTGACCAATACCGTCTTTCCGTTAATAAAGGAAAATACCTCCCGAAGATCCACCTTGATCGGGTCTCTTCCCAGCAAATCCTCCACGGAAACTTTTCGCATGGCGCTGGCACTGACCTGTCCGGTAACCAGCTGGTACATTCCGGGAAGGTTCTTCAGCTCACAGGTGGTTTCGTTACAGATTTGCAGAATATCTCTTCTTTGAGAAACCGTAGCGGAAGGAATGGCCAGGAAGATTTTATCCACGGCAAATTTTTCCACCGCCTCCAAAATGCTTTCTCTTCCTCCCACCACAGGGATATTGTCAATCAGTCTTCCCCACTTGTTTTTGTTGTCATCGATAATACAAACTACTGCCCCGTCCACTTCTCCGGAGCGTTGAATATCACGAATCAGCATTTGTCCGGCAGAACCTGCTCCAATCACCATAATCCGATGATGGCTTTTCTTGTTATTGACCTTTCGAAGAAGCAGGATAAAACGATAGGAAAAGCGAATGCCCAGTACCGCCAGATACTGTAAAATCGCCCCGATAACGTAGTAGGAAATCGGCATTCTTCCCCAAAAAAACGTGATGCCGATGATATGAAAGAAGGAGCAAATGACGGTGGCCATACTTACTCGAAGGAGCTCGGAGTAACTGGCAAAGCGCCAGATGCTTTTATAAAGCTTTAAAAACCAAAAAACCGCCAGTGACCCTAGAATGTAGAAGGGAAGAAACGCTTTCCAACGTTCTATATATATCGTGTCAATGGTGCTGTAGCGCAAATCATAACGTAGCCAAAGGGCAATCAAATAAGAAAAGCTGAGGGCAAGGGAATCATAAAGCATCAGTCCCAAAGCAATGATATGCCAATGCTCTAATTGAAAACCCTGCCCTCTCTTTTCTCGTTGGGGTACTTTTCCCCTATCTTGATTGTCTATATTTTCGTTAGACATCTTGTCCTTAGTATTTTCCATGAAGAATGATTTCTCCTATTGCTACAGTCCTTGTACTTGTTGTTAAAAAGTTCTGCCGCTATATTTTTCTCGGGCGATGAGACGAAAACCTTTGTTTCTTGCTCTAGGTATTTCTTCCCGCTCCGGTAAATTCTGATTCTTTCTTCCTACGCAGTGAAGGGAAAGCTCTCTCCGGGCTGCACGGTAACATCCTCCACAGTCTCTTCTCCCTTGGTGATTACATAGTGTACACCGTATTTTTGGAAGAAGCTTCCATAGCTGTCGTCTGTGGACTTACTATAACGGAAATCCTGTACCGCTGCCGCATTGGAAATCTCCCGCATCAGCTGATCCAGGAAAATGGTCAGTGCTTCATTGCTGACATTATCCACTATCTCTGCATGAACTTCCACCATATGGGTATCATTACTTCCGGAAATCGTCAAATTCTTTACAAAAAGGGAAATCCTCAGGATCCATGCTCTCTATCACATCGTCAGAAATCTGGTCGAAATCGATAAGAATGACTTGATCTGCCGCTGCCGTAGTCATAACAGGAGCAGAATTCACTCCATACTTGGGTTTACAGGATACCAGAAAAAAATAATGCCAGAAGGCATAGTAAAAAAATCCTCTTGTTCTCAACATGACTTCTCCTTAAAAAAATTAATTTTTCCTATATATTCTCTCACATCTTATATGCTAAAAGCAGTATAGCATTGAACGGACTTTTTAGCAATTTTTTTATGAATCACATTCTCTTATCTTAGAGACTTTATAAGAACCTTATTATTCTGATACATCTATTCTTTAGCCAAACAGATTGGTGCCATTGCCTCCAACACTTTTTTTGAACAATCTTATCTTGAAGATAAAAATCCTTCAGATTCGACTTGTCATAAGGATAAGGGGAATCTTTTTGTTTCTTCCATTAGTAAATCTGCAAAAATATCTTTCCCAGCTAAAGTATTTTTTTCACTCTCAATATAATTTTCTGCTTCTTCAAGCCTTTTTACGAATAAATGGTTTATTTAAAATATCCGCATACAATAAAAAGCCATTCAAAGGATTCCGGAAGATAGAGTTTGATATTTACATTCCCTCTAAGTAATTGAGAAATATGAGCCATTTCCGGTCCAAATGCCGCACCATCCGCTATCACCAAAGTTTCCTTCTGCTCTTTATCAAGCAGTTTTTTTCTTGTAAAAATCCCTAGAATATTGGATTTTTCCCCTGCACTTTCGCAACAAATCCCCCTTGTCTTGGAAACTTGAGAAAAAGTAAATCCTGCTTGAGAATCCTCCGTTATTAAGGACTTTACCAAAAATCTTTCCGGGATTAGTCTCTGAATAAATTTTTATAAAACAAGTTATACACTTGCCTAGTGTCCATATATTTACCCGAACAATGAATCCCGTATATTTCTTCCACGGAGTAAGGCAAAAGCAGGTAAATTCTCCCTGGTAATCAGCACATAATAATTATTGGAATTACGAATTCGTTTTTGCAAAATCCTTAGTTTTTAAAAAAACCTGCTATCCTCGTCAACAAAGACTATGGAATCATGAATATTTTCCAGCGTCTCCTGCCAGTATTTCCCGGATATAGCTACACAGGCCTTATCGCATTGAATCTGCACCCCCGAATCCTTGCCAAGATTTCCATATTCTTCAATCATAGAGAACAGCGTTGTTTTTTTCCTGTAGCACTATCTCCTCGAATAATAGTGATATTTCTTTTTATAGAAAATGCAAATCGAATCCGCTTATTTTTGTATAACAATGTGGTGCATTCCCTTCATTTTAGAAATCCTCCAAAGGAATCTTAATAGCCTCCTCTAAATACGCCCTCATAGCTCTCTGTCATTTTTCCGGTATTTAAGATAAATGCAGAAAATCCTTCCACCATACTAAAATCCATGATGTGATGAAGGTTGATTGTCAAATCTTTATGAGTTCCAATGGTCGAAATCCACTTGGCACAATTATCTCCGCAAGCTGAACCATTAAAAAAACATGACCGCTATCATCAAAAGCCATCAGCAAAGGGTCTTTACTCCCCGGAAAGCCTTTCAGGGGAATGGGGCCCAATACCGGACTCTCAATTAAATGGCTACTGACCACCTTGGATTGATCCACATCTTCTATCATTGCCTTTGCCAAGTCCTCTTCCAGCCACTCATCCTCATATTGATTGTTAAAAGTATATCGAGGGCGTATAAATTGCATTTTCCATTTCTCCAAAAAAATCTTTAACAAAGTACTTCCTCCTAAGGTAAGCCTGCAAAAAGCGATTTCTACACCTTACCACACACTTCAAAAATATTTTTTTCACTTATATATGAACAACTCTTTGCAATAATTATTTTTGATTTAGAAGCTTTATTTTCTAAACTATCCTATCACATTTTTCCTTAAATCTTGAATTTAAGTTTTTCTTATACACAGTAATAAAAAGACGTATCCCTTAAAGGATACGCCTTTTTCTATACTTCATTCTTCGAAAAGTACAAACAGCCTTAACATCGTGCTGTACTGACTTTATTTAAGTCTTAACCCGATAAGCCGATTACTTTCTTGGATTCTTAATCTGCGCCTGTGCTGCAGCAAGACGTGCTACCGGCACACGGAATGGAGAACAGGAAACGTAATCCAATCCGATATCGTGGCAGAACTCAACGGAAGAAGGATCTCCACCGTGCTCACCACAGATTCCTACGTGTAAGTGCGGATTTACAGGCTTTCCTAACTCGATAGCCATCTTCATCAGCTTTCCTACACCGACCTGATCCAACTTAGCAAATGGATCGGACTCGAAAATCTTATTGTCGTAGTAAGCATTCAGGAACTTTCCTGCGTCGTCTCTGGAGAAGCCGAAGGTCATCTGGGTTAAGTCGTTGGTTCCGAAGCAGAAGAAGTCTGCATTCTTCGCAATCTCATCCGCAGTGAGGCAGGCTCTTGGGATTTCCACCATGGTTCCTACCTGGTATGCAAGATTTACGCCGGCCTTCTTGATTTCCTCGTCAGCAGTCTCTACTACTACCTTCTTAACAACATTGAACTCCTTCACTTCGGAAGTAAGAGGAATCATGATTTCCGGATTCATCTTCCAATCAGGATGCTTCTTCTGTACGTTGATTGCCGCACGGATAACAGCCTTGGTCTGCATAACGGCAATTTCAGGATAGGTAACAGCAAGACGAAGTCCTCTGTGTCCCATCATTGGGTTGAACTCGTGCAGGGAAGTGATAATGTCCTTGATTTCCTGTACGCTCTTGTTCTTTGCCTTAGCCAGCTTCTCGATTTCCTCTTCCTCCTGTGGAACGAACTCGTGAAGAGGCGGGTCTAAGAAACGGATGGTAACAGGGTTGCCCTCCAATGCCTCATAGAGTGCCTCGAAGTCTCCCTGCTGGTAAGGAAGAATCTTCTCTAATGCTTCTTCTCTCTCTTCCTTGGTGTCGGATACAATCATCTCACGGAAAGCGAAGATTCTCTCCGGATCGAAGAACATATGCTCTGTACGGCAAAGTCCGATTCCCTCTGCACCAAGTTCTCTTGCCTTCTTAGCATCCTGTGGAGTATCTGCATTGGTACGAACGGCAAGCTTTCTGTACTTGTCAGCCCCAAGCCATGATTCTTCCGAACTCTCCGGCAATGGAAGCGTCTACAGTAGGAATAACGCCGTCATAAACATTTCCGGTAGAACCGTCTAAGGAAATGAAATCTCCCTCGTGGAAGGTCTTTCCGCCTAAAGTAAACTTCTTATTTGCCTCATCCATGACAATGTCGCCAAGTCCGGATACACAGCAGGTTCCCATTCCTCTTGCAACTACGGCTGCGTGAGAGGTCATACCGCCACGAACGGTCAGGATACCCTGAGCCACCTTCATTCCGGTGATATCCTCAGGAGAAGTCTCCAAACGAACCAGGATTACCTTTTTCTCCACGTGCTGCCCAAACTTCCGCGTCGTCAGCAGTGAAAAACAACCTTACCGCAAGCAGCTCCGGGAGATGCACCAAGTCCCTTTCAAGAGGAGTAGCTGCCTTTAATGCCTTCTGATCAAACTGTGGGTGAAGAAGGGTGTCCAAGTTACGAGGATCAATCATAGCAACTGCCTCTTCCTCGGTACGCATTCCTTCATCTACTAAATCACAAGCAATCTTTAACGCTGCCTGAGCGGTTCTCTTACCATTTCTGGTCTGCAACATATACAGCTTTCCGTGCTCTACGGTAAACTCCATATCCTGCATATCTCTATAGTGCTTCTCTAAAATCTGACAAACTTCTGTAAACTGCTTGAAAGCCTCAGGGAACTTCTGCTCCATCTCATTGATGTGCATAGGCGTACGAACACCGGCTACTACGTCCTCTCCCTGTGCATTGGTTAAGAACTCACCGAACAATCCCTTTGCTCCTGTTCCGGGATCTCTGGTAAATGCTACACCGGTTCCACAATCGTCACCCATGTTTCCGAAAGCCATGGACTGAACGTTTACAGCGGTACCCCAAGAGTATGGGATGTCGTTGTCTCTACGGTAAACGTTGGCTCTTGGGTTATCCCAGCTTCTGAATACCGCCATAATAGCGCCGTAGAGCTGCTCCTTAGGATCGGAGGGGAAATCGGAACCGATCTTGGACTTGTACTCTGCCTTAAACTGCTCAGCCAACTCGTGTAAGTCCTCTGCAGTAAGATCAACGTCCTGGGTAACGCCCTTCTTTGCCTTCATCTCGTCGATAAGCTCTTCGAAGTACTTCTTTCCTACTTCCATAACTACATCGGAGTACATCTGGATAAATCTTCTGTAGCAGTCCCATGCCCATCTTGGGTTGTTGGACTTCTCAGCCAAAACTCTAACAACATCTTCATTTAAACCAAGGTTCAAGATGGTATCCATCATACCCGGCATGGAAGCTCTCGCTCCGGAACGAACGGACACTAACAATGGATTCTCATGATCTCCAAACTTCTTTCCTGTAATCTCTTCCATCTTAAGGATGTGTGCATCGATCTGCTCACGAATCTCGTCATTGATCGTCTTGCCATCCTCATAGTATTGTGTACAAGCCTCGGTAGTAATGGTAAATCCCTGAGGAACCGGTAAACCGATCTTGGTCATCTCCGCCAAGTTCGCTCCCTTACCACCCAAAAGCTCACGCATGCCTGCATCACCTTCTTTGAAAAGGTAAACCCATTTTCTTGCCATTTTGAATCCTCCTTAATAGATTACGAAAAATGAAAAAAATTTTTTCCATCCCCGTCATTTGAAGTAGTTGTCAGATTGTTCGTGATAAAATACGAAAATCATACTCCGTCATTATAAACAAGAATAAAATGATAGTAAAGGGAGGAAACAGGCAAATTTAGGTAAATTCAGCTAAATTCAGAGATCCCTCACAAACTACTACATAAACCAGAGAATCGCTTTTAAAAGTATAGGAAATAAACAAGAAAAAAAGAGCTCGGAAAAAGCAATTTTATAAAATCATTGCTTACTTTCCGCATAGTCATTTTGCGATGCAGGGCAATCTGAGCCCGCGGGTACTTGCGGAAAACAAAGGTACTGCAGTTTTTCGCTTAGTACCCTGCGAAAACGAAGTTAGCGAGCGTGCCCTGCGTGCATACTATCTTGTCGGGAAGCGATAAACTTTGATTTTCTTTTTCCGAACTCTTTTTCTATTTCCTATGCTTTAAAGCGATACCCCACACCCCAGATTGTTTCAATGTATTGGGGTTTCACTGCATTTTCCATCTCAATCTTCTCTCGAAGCTTCTTGATATGTACCGTAACGGTGGCAATATCTCCGATGGACTCCATTTTTCCAGATTTCCTGGAACAGCTCTTCCTTGGTGTATACCCGGTTTGGATGAGCCGCAAGAAAGGCCAGAAGATCAAACTCTCTGGAGGTAAAGGGCACCTCTTCTCCGTTTACAAATACTCTTCTGGCAGTGGTATCAATCTTTAAGCCTCAGATTTCAATGATTTCATTCTCTTCCTTACCGCTGTCCCGAAGTCTTGTGTATCTTGCCAAATGGGCCTTCACTCTGGCTACCAGCTCACTGGCAGAGAAGGGCTTGGTCATATAGTCGTCTGCCCCAAGGCCTAAACCACGAATCTTATCAATATCATCTCTTCTTGCGAAACCAGCAAAAATAGGGATGTCCTTCTTGCTTCGTACCTCCTGGGTAATGGAGAAGCCATCCCTTCCCCGGCAGCATCAAATCCAAAATCAAAAGATCATAATTTCCTTCCAAAGCTTTCTTCAAGCCCTTTTCTCCGTCCCTTCGGTCTCCACCTGAAAACCGGACAGCTCCAAGTAATCCTTTTTCCAGTTCTGCAATAGCTGCCTCGTCTTCCACAATCAAAATTTTTCTTCTTCTCTTCCATAAACTTTCCTTTCTTGCTTCTCTATTTACTTTGTCTTAATGGATTCTTGTCTGGGGAAAGCATTTTCGCAGAACAAAATGGATACTCGTCCCCTCTCCCAGTTCGCTTTCCGCCCAGATTCTGCCTCCACTATCTTCGATAATCTTTTTAACGATAGACAGGCCAATGCCGGAACCGCCGGTTTCCGTATTTCTTGCGGCATCTGTTCGGAAAAACCGTTCAAAAATATTGGGTAAATCCTTTTTCTCGATTCCTTTTCCGTTATCGGAAATCTCCACCTCCACAAAATCTCCCGCATCGGAAAGTACGAAGCGAATCTTCGGATCCTTCTTGTCCATATATTTAATGGCATTGGAAATGATATTGTTCAGTACCTTTCTAAGCTGCTCCGGATCCGCAATCACCTCCACAGATTCTTCCAGCAGAAAGTCCGTTTCAAACTGATAGCCCATGGCATCCAGATCCATGGCCACCTCCACACTGAAATCCTGAAAAATATTCCAAGGCGGGCAACTGGCAAAAATGATAGGGAATCCTATTGGTTTCTATCTTGGCGTAGTAATTCAACTCATCAATCAGGCGATTCATTTCCACAGCCTTATGATAAATGGTTTGGATGTATTTTCGTCTTTTCTCCTCGGTGGAGGCTACCCCGTCCAGGATTCCCTCCGCATAACCCTTGATAGAGGTAATGGGAGTCTTTAAGTCGTGGGCAATATTGGTGACAAGCTCCCGGTTTTCCTGCTCGTCCTTTAGCTTTTCCTCCTGATTTTGCTTTTAGGCGAATCCGCATTTTCTCAAAGGCCTGAGTCAGCTCTCCGAACTCATCGTGACTTTCCGCCTCCAGACTGAAGTCCAAGTCTCCGTCTCCGATACGTTTGGCCGCATTTTTTCAATTCATCCACCGGCTTAACAATGCCGTTATAGATCCAAGCGATAAAGAACAGACCCGCAAAAATCAGGATAAAAATCCCCTGACTGATTCGAAGAATCTTCAAAAAGGAGAGGTAAAACAAAAGAATGGGCAAAAGGGTGGTTACCACAAATCCTACCGCCACACGCCCCATAAGTCCTATGGGTTTCATTGTTTCCTCCTTTCCGTCAATCCTTATTCTATTGCACAATTATGCTGTTTCCTGTTTAGCGATTATGATTTTTCAATGCAGTCCGCTTCTTCATGATAACTGCTTCTCACATTACGCTATTCTATATTACTATTTTTAATTTTATCCTAATTGCTTCTTGGAAAAGTCCAGGGCGGAGGCAATCACCATATCCATGTCGTAGTACTTGTACTCTCCCAATCGTCCGCCGAAAAGTACCTTTTCTTCCTTCTCGGAAAGGGCCTTGTACTGCTGATACAAAGCCTGGTTTTTCTCATCATTTACCGGGTAGTAAGGCTCCTCCCCTTCTTCCACTCCGCACTGTATTCTTTTGGAAATAATGGTGGTGGGAATGTCCTTTCCCTCCTGATCCTTTCCGAAGGTAAACCACTTATGTTCGATAATGCGAGTATAGGGGCTTTCCTCATCGGTGTAGTTTACTGCGGCATTTCCCTGATAATTCTCCACAGGAAGCTCTTCTACCACGAAGTCCACCTTCCTGTATTCCAGCTCTCCCAAAGGAGTACTCGTAAAAGGCATCGATTGGACCGGTAAATACAATCTTCTCCGCCTTTTTCCATCCACATTTCCCTATGCTCAAAAGAAGTTTTTGAGACAGTTCCACAGGGATATCGGAAAGAATATTTTCCACTAGCTTGGTATAGCCTGCCTTGGGAATTCCCTGGTATAGGGCATTAAAGTAGTTGTTGTCATAAGTTAGACGTACCGGAAGTCTTTTGATAATGGAAGCCGGAAGCTCCTTACAATCTCTCCCCACTGCTTCTTGGTATAGCCCTTGATCAGTTTTTTTCATAGATTTCTCTTCCTACCAAAGAAATGGCCTGCTCTTCCAGGTTCTTCGGTTCGGTGATTCCTGCCGCCTTTCGCTCCGCCTCAATTTTTTTCTTTCGCTTCTTCCGGGCGGATTACCCCCCACATCCGATTGAAGGTATACATGTTAAAGGGCAGAGAATAAATCTCCCCCTTATAATTGGCTATAGGGGAATTGGTGAAGCGGTTAAACTTCGAAAAGCGATTCACATACTGCCAAACCTCTTCATTGTTGGTATGGAAAATGTGAGCCCCATAGTGGTGAACCATGATACCATTTTTCTCGTAGCTGTAAACATTTCCCCGATATGATTCCTTTGGTCAATGACCAGAACCTTCTTCCCCCGTTCCTTTGCCTCTCTAGCAAAGACAGCGCCAAAAAGTCCCGCACCCACTACCAGATAATCAAACTCTGCCATCTATTCCTCCAATCTTGTCTCGAACTGTACACTGCTCCCTATTTTTACCAAAGCTTTGGGAAGAACGATAGCGGAAAACAAGTCAACTGACAAAATCTTTACTCTATTCGTCGCTAAACAAAAAACCAAAAAGAAAGGAGGACCTTAGTCCTCCTCCAACCCCTCTAAGGTTCTATGCAATAATTTCTTCAATACCTGCATCTCTTCATCGCTTAGAGAAATGCATGACCGCATTCCCTCCGGAATGGACAGGGCTTTCTGCTTTAGTGCCTCTCCTCTGCACTAATGCGTACACAAAGGGCTCTCTCATCCTCCTGATTGCGAGAGCGTGTAAGCAATCCTTTTTGCTCCAATCTTTTTAAAAGAGGCGTCAAGGTTCCGGAATCCAGATATAGGGCTTCTCCCAAATCCTTTACCCGCACTTCTTTTTTCTCCCAAAGCACCATCATGGCAATATATTGGGTATAGGTCAGATCCAAGGGATCCAGAAATGGCTTATATTTTCTTGTGACCTCCTTGGCACAAGCATAAAAGAGGAAAACAAAGCTGATTTTTCCAGTCTCAAACTTAAGTCGCGATCTACTTTCATTTATAGTCCTTTTTCGTTGATATAGCTTTACTGCTGCAAGTCCTGCCACTGCACCGTCGGAGGCTGCTGTTGCCAGCTGGCGGATTGCCTTGGTTCTGCAATCTCCTGCGGTGAAAATGCCGGGAGTCTTGGTCAAGGTACTTTCTCCTGCAGAAATGTATCCCTTACCGTCTAATTCCACCAGTTCAGAGAAGGCCTGATTGTCCGGCGCCTGTCCAATGGCAACAAACAGACCGTCCACCTTCAGAGTTCTTTCCTCTCCGTTCTTATTCTCTACCACAATACTGGTTAATCCGGAAGCATCACTTTCCAGCCTCTTTACGGTGGAATTCAAAACCAGCTCTACATTTGGCTTGGAGGTCAAACGATCCACTTCTGCCTTGTCCGCTCTGAATTCGTCTCTTCTGTGAATCACATAAACCTTCTGCACATAATCGGAAAGGAAGGTGGCATCCTCTACTGCTGTGTTTCCACCGCCGTTTACTGCTACCACCTTGCCACGGTAGAACATTCCGTCACAGGGTTGCACAGTAGGAAATGCCCTTTCCCACCAGCTCCTCTTCCTTTTTCCACGCCAAGGCTTCTGTTCTTGGCACCGGTAGTAAGGATTACGGTTTTTTCCTTCGTAGCTCTTATCCTTAGTCTTTACTTCCTTAAACTGTCCCTTGTCTTCGATTCCCTCAACCTTTTCAAAAAGCAAACTCTGCGCCCAGATTTTTCGCCTGATTATAAAGGTTTGTAGCAAATTCAAAGCCGGAAATCTTCTGGATGGCCGGATAATTTTCAATTTCCGGAGTATTGATAATCTGACCGCCGTAAGAAGCCTGCTCTAAAACCAATACGCTTTTTTTCCGGCTCTCAGTCCGTAAATAGCAGCGGATAATCCCGCTGTTCCCGCTCCCACAATGATAATATCATGCATTGTTTTTCTTTCCTTTCTATGACTCTGCTTTTTCTACAAGAAAAGGGCGACCGCAGTCACCCTCTTCTTCCCCTCCTTATAGAGGATATATCTTATGACCCAAACTACTCATCTTCCCTAAAGAATAGACTGCTTTCCTTCTTTAAAGAAAATATGCTCCCTTAAATTACTTTAAAAGATCTAAAACCTGTTCCTTCTGAATAAAATCCTGTATTCTGCTTGTAGACCTGGCCATCCTTAAATACGATTAAGGTTGGGATAGCACGAACACCGTAGCGAGCCATCAAGTCCTGCTCTTCATCGGCATTAACCGCATATACCTTAAAGCCCTGTGCCTCAGCTGCGATTTCTCCGATAATTGGAGAAAGCATCTTACAAGGTCCACACCAGTCTGCCCAGAAATCCACTAATACCGGCTCCTTGGACTGTAGTACCTTCTCTTCAAACTCTGCTGCAGTAATATTTGGTGCTGACATATTCATTCCTCCTTAAACAATTATAAAAAGTAATTATTGATTTTTCTTTACAAGTTTGATTGTACACAATTAAATAGGATATGTCAAGTTCTCATTTCTAAAGAGTTTATAAAGTGCAGGGGGGAGATATCTTCTACCGACGGATCCCTGCTCTGATTTTGAGGTCGAATTTTTCGACCTCAAAATTACCCTCTCATCCTTTGATAGTCGAAGCATAAAATCTGCATTAGTTTTCTACTCCTCCTCCTGCAAATATTCCTGAATCATACTGTAAGAAAATCCTTTTCGAAGCAGGGAGGCTGTAAGCTTCTGCCTCTCCTTCCAATCCGATAAATCCATGTTTCTACTTTTCTTCTCCAGCCAGCGCCTTAAAGCAATTCTTTCCGGATTAGTTTCTTCTTGCTCTTCGAAGGAGTTCTCCACTCCCTCTTCTCTATGCTTTCTTTGAAAATCTTCCAAGGCTTCTCGAATCACAGTACCGTCAACGCCCCTACCATAGAGCTTACTCTGCATATCCTTTGCGGAACGGCGATGGGCATTTTTCCTCCAAATATTGCATACAATAGCGGTAGTCGTTGATATAGTCGTATTCCTTTAGGAAAGAAAGAGTTCTTTCAATGATTTCTTCCGTATAATGCTCAGACTTTTGCAGTTTTTCTCGCAGCCTTCGTTCTGTCTTAGCCGCCCCTGTTAAGAGATATAGGCTTCTTTCTTTACAACGCTGATAAAAGCCTTTCTTCTTCGGAAAGACTTTCTCTTCGTAAGGGGTTCAGGACGATTTCAGCAGTCTCAGTATCCTTCAAAGAAAAAGTAACGGAAGTCGGCGCTCTGTTTTTCCGCTTCCTCTTCTTCCCATTGTTCTTCTTCCGCTTTCCCTTCCTTTCTTTCCTTTCTTTCTTTTTATCCTTTTGTTTCCTTGCTACCTGTTCCCGAAGAAATTCCTCCGGATTCCATTCCTTCACCCTTTGCCTCCTATTACACAAGCGTCCACAGATGTTGTATTTCTTTTTATGGCACATCCTTTTTATACAATGACTTTTTTTATAGAATTTTTTTCTTTATAGAATAAATATCTTTTTGATAAAAAGGGGACTGCCCTAACGCACTCCCCCATAAAACAAATCTTATTCTTCAGTTTTCCTCTGCCAGGCTAACCGTAAGATCCATATCCTCATCCTCCGGAACAAAAGCTAAAACCTCCTCCAAATAAGGGTCTTCCTTTAAGCCGTATTCCTTACGAAGCTGAATTTCCAGATCCGCCATAATTCTGGGATGACTCTTTAAAAAGGCCTTGGCATTCTCACGGCCCTGTCCAATCTTATCTCCGTTGTAGGCAAACCATGCACCGCTCTTCTCAATCATCTTCTTTTCTACTGCAAGATCCAGGATTTCTCCTTCCTTGGAAATACCGGAACCGAAGCTGATATCAAACTCCGCGTTCTTAAAGGGAGGGGCAATCTTATTCTTGGAAATCTTCACCTTGGTACGGGCTCCGCTAAAGTCTCCGTCACCGGTCTTAATGCTTTCTCCCTTTCGGATGTCCACACGAACAGAGGCATAGAACTTTAACGCACGTCCACCGGTGGTTGTCTCCGGATTACCGAACATCACGCCGACCTTTTCTCTTAACTGGTTGATAAAGATAAGGATACAGTTGGACTTGGCGATAATGGCGGTAAGCTTTCTTAAAGCCATGGACATCAAACGAGCCTGTAAGCCCACATGACTGTCTCCCATCTCTCCGTCAATCTCCGCCTTAGGTACCAATGCCGCCACGGAGTCCACAACCAAAATGTCCATAGCACCGGAACGAACCATGGTCTCCACAATATCCAAAGCCTGCTCTCCGGAATCCGGCTGTGCCACATAGAGGTTATCAATGTCCACACCGATAGCCTGTGCATAGCGGGGATCCAAAGCATGCTCCGCATCAATAAAGGCAGCGATTCCTCCGCGCTTTTGTACCTCTGCCACTGCATGAAGGGCAAGGGTAGTCTTACCGGAGGATTCCGGTCCGTAAATCTCAATAATACGTCCCCTTGGGAAACCGCCTGCTCCAAGAGCAATATCCACGGATAAGGAGCCGGTGGGTACTACGGAGATGTCCTTATTCACTCCGGAATCTCCCAGCTTCATTACGGAGCCTTTACCGCAGTCCTTTTCAATCTTGCTAAGAGCCGCATCTAATGCCTTTAACTTTTCATCCCTATCTTCCAATGCTACTACAGGAGCCTTGCTTACTTTGTTTGCCATGATTTTCTTCCTTTACTTTTTTTGTATTGTTACTTGTACCGGTTTTTCGCTTCTTACCGGACTACTGTTCTTTCCCTTGATTTCTTCGTTTTTTACTTGCCGAGAGATTATATCATAGAACATACATTCTGGCTATTGGAATTTTTCTTCGGCTTCTTCCGTTATAACACAAAACACTCCAATCTCCTATACTCCACATTCGGATAAGCTTTTCTTAAAAAATATGCATCGAATTCACTGTCCGGAATGGCTGTTTATGTCCAAGGAGTATCCCACACTACTCGTGAGATACTCCTTAAGAAAAAGAGAGGATTACTCCCCTGTGGAAAGTATCCCTCTCTCGACCGCTTCTTCGTATTGGAAGACCGCCTGATTATAATCCAGTTTTGCCTGAGCTGCTGCATTTTCCTTGGATAAGGCTTCTAAGGATAAGCCTTGAAATCTGCCCTTCCCAAAAGTCCCAAAGCATTCATCCGCTCTGCTTTTTCCTTTTGTAAACGGGAAAGCTCTGAAACGGATTCTGCCGCATTTAATGCCGCTTCCGCTTCGCTAATATTCCGTCTGAGCTCCTCCATGGAAACTCGTATCTGCTGTTCTTTTTTTCCTTTTTGACTCTGTTTCTTCTCCGTCCAGCCGGTAATGTTATTATCCTTAACGCGGAGAATACTGCCCAGTTCACTGTTACGACTTAGGGCGGAATCAATGTCCTTTCCCCAGTCTCTTGTTGACAGATAATTTCTTGGATAGTCGGGAATGGCTTCGAACTGAATGGCAGAGTAAGTATTCATACTCCATCCAAGGCTCAGCCCCATATTTCTCTTCATGCTTTCCAGACCGTCCTTAGCCTTTTGCAAATCTGACTGAGCACCGTCCAAAGCAAGCTTTGCCGCGCTCACATCATTTGCCGTAGCCTGTCCGAGGCGCGCCTGTCTTTCCGTCTTTTCTAAGCCTGCCTGTAACATGGCCACTCTTTTTTCCAGCATTGTCTTAGTGTTTTCCAAGGAAATGGCACTGAAATAAAGATTTTGCATACCGTCACTTAAGAGCTTTTTTCCGGTATAAAATCCGGACTTCACCGCCTTTTCCGTCTTGGCTTCCGCCTTCTTCATGTTTTTTTCCGTCTCGGAAAGCTGCACCAAACCTTGATTTACCTCTGCCAGACTACTGTCTATATCCGGTAAAAATCTTCTTGCTGTTTTTACCTTTTCTAACTGGTTGATCTGACTTTGCAAAAAGGCTTTTGGTCGCAGGATCTGTGCTATCCTGCTTCTGCTCCTTTAAACTGTCAATACTTTCCTGCAAATTCGCAAGAATATCCGCCTTTTCATCCTTTACCGCCTTCTGTACGGAAGCCATGCCTCCGGTACTTTGTGCCAAAGCATCCTGTTCCATCTTGGCTACGGTACTGAATTGGTCTACAAGATCCGGGATTTCTCTGAAGGAAATGATGTTGTCATTCACATCCCAAGGCTTCTCCTCTGCAAAAGCAGGGAAGCTTTGACAGAGAAGTCCAAGGCTCAAAGCCAGAGCAAATGCGGACTTTATCTTATTCTTTTTTCTTCTCCATAAAAGATTCAATGCATCCTTTCTCTTACTCTGCCGTCGCCAAACCGTTCTTTCCGGCCTGATAATCCAAATATTCTTCATAAAGCTTCAAATCCGCCTGCTGCTTTTGAAGGCTTGCGGTATCGGAAGCATTTTTCGCCTTTTCAAAATCCACACGGCTTACACTTCCCAGCTTATAGCCTCGTTCCGCTTTTTGATAAGCCTGCTGTGCATTGGACGCCTGCAGTTCCGCCTGTCTTTTCGCCTCTTCTGCCTGCTTTAAGCTTTGGTAGCGGGAAAGCATATCGGACTGAATCTTCTCCTTTGCTGCGGAAATGCTTCTGGTCAGATTCTGTCGGTTGGCATCTCCTGTGGAAAGATTCAACTTTCTTTCCGAAATCCGAAGACTGTAGTTATTCTGTAAAGCTGTCTTACTGTCTTCCTCTAAATTCACTGCCGTAAGCTGCTCTGCACTAAGGCTTGGAATTACGGGCATCTCCGGAGTATCACTTGCCTTCCAGCCCAGATTCACCCGTAAAAGCTCCGTCATCTTATCAAAAGGCGGAATTGTTCTTCGTAAGGCTTAGATTTGCCTGGTCATAGGCTTCCTTAGCAGTCAGCACATCAATCTGGGTGGCCTTTCCGATAGCTTTTTTTCTCTCGGTGCTTTCCTGTGCGCTTTTCGCATCTGCTAAAGATAAGGCATCGATTTGCTTCTGAAGGCCTGTACTTTCTCTGCTAATGAAGGACTTTTTAATGGTCTCAATGGTATTCTGCTCGGTTTGTTCCACGGAAAGCTTGGCAATCTCCCGGTCTGCATTCTGCGCTACGGTATCTGCGGAAAAATTGCTGCTATTGCTCTGGTACTGCATTTCTGCCAGAGCCTCCGCCACACTGTTTCCGTCTGCTGCGGACAATGCCTTTTCATAGGCTTCTTCCACCTGATTTCTGGCATCCTCTACATTGACATTGTAGCTGCCCTTGCTGTCACTTTCCCGGAAGTTTCTCCAAAGACTGGATACTGTGGGGTTGTATTCATGCACCAAGTCCCCGATTTCCTCCCAAGAGATCACATTGTCCCGAAGCTTTGCCCACTCCTCCTCGGAACGCTGCCGTTCAAAGGAAGTCTGCATCTGATCCACGGAAACATTATCGGAAAAGCCCGGTACCTTCTGTGCCATGACAGGCATGGTAAAGGACAGGCTGGCTAAAACAATTGCTATACTAATAGGATATCCCTTTTTTCTCATCTTCTTCTCCTTACAAAAAAGGCTCATATTCTCTAAGCATGGGGCTGTAAAGTACACTGTACTGCATAAGAGCTATAATGTATCCTTACAGCCTCTACTAAGAGAAAAGGAGTCTTCTCTACTATAACATAATATTCCTCGGAATTTCTTAACGAAAATCGTCAATCCTGTGAACTTTTGGTGTTCTTCCTCCTAAATAAGTTTCAACTATACTGCCAAATATCGCCTTACGCTATGCACCAAAGCCGCGCTGCCGGCTTTAAACTTTTATACTATGTTTTTTTCTGCCATAGATAATCATGTAGTACACCGGAAGTAGAAGCAATGCCAGCAAGGTGGATGCCACCAAGCCTCCTACATTTACCAAGGCCAGCCCCTGCATCAGAGCGCCGTTGTCTCCGAAGCCCATAGCCATGGGAATCATAGACAATACCGTAGTCAGGGTGGTCATCAAAATCGGCCGAAGTCTGGTGGCACCGGACTCTATCAAAGCCTTTTCCAAAGGCATTTCCTGACGGTACTGATTTACCGTATCCACATAGAGGATTCCGTTGTTTACCACGGTTCCCACCAGCATCAAAAATCCCAAAAGAGAGGTCATGGACAGGGTGGCATCAAAAAGCCACAAGAGTCCGAAGGAACCAATTAAGGAGAAGGGGATAGTGGTCATCACCATAAAGCTGAAGCGTGTAGACTCAAACTGGGCCGCCATGACTACAAAGACCAGAAAGACCGCAATAGCTATGGCACGGAACAGGTCCGCAAACTCTTCATTCATGCTTTGGGTTTGAGAATTGGCCACAACGGAAATATTTTTCTCCTAAATTCTTACTCACCAATTCATCAATCTCTGCCTTGGTATTGCTGTTAGCACTATCCGTATAATTTGCCGTAATCGTCGCCTGATATTTTTTTATCTTCTCGTTCAATGCTGGCCGGAGAATCCGCATACTTTACAGTAGCCAAACTTTCCAGGGAAACCTGCGCTCCTGTGGGCGTGGTAAAACGAATGGACTTCACTTTTTCCAAGCTATCGAATTGATCTTTGGGATAATTCACCCACACATCTACCTTTTGCCCCTCCACCGTCATTTTCATTGCTTTTTTTCCGGTAAGATTGGTATTTAAGGACTGGGCAATCTGAATAGGACTTAAGCCTTCCGCCGCCGCCTTAATGGGGTCTACCTTCACCTGCAAGAGGGGAGCTGCATTTTTCCAGGCTGGAATGAATGCCGGTGAGGCTGCTCTGCTTTTGTAATAAAGAAAGAAGTTCATTACTCTTTCTTTGCAGTTCTTCCAAATCCGATCCCTGAATAATAATTTCATAGTTGTTGCCGAGGCTGTAATCTCCTCCGCTCATACTGGTATCACTTACGGACTTTATGCTTAAAACCTCTTGAGACCGGTTTTCCAGGGCCTTCTTCCATGCCTTTACCTTTTCCTTAGTTTTCATGGAACGATTCTTTTTCAGATATACCGTAATCGTAGGATCAGTGCTTCCTCCGTACAGAGCGGAAAGAGCGGAGCCTCCCGCCGTTGCGGTATAACGGTCCGTATCCGGATCCTTCGCCACCAGCTCCTCCAGCTCTTTTATTACCCTTTCCTTTTCTTCTATGGAAAGACCGGGCTTTTGGGTAATGCCGATTTCAACGGTTCCGGTGTCAATATCCGCCATCAGCTCTGTTCTGAGCTGTGTCGCCAGGAAGAGAGAAAGAACTAAAATACCGGCTGTAGCTACAAGCACTACTTTTTTATGTCGTAGAAATTTACTGATGGTGTTTCTGTAGACATCCTGTAAAAGCCGAACTCCACGGTAAGCTACCGCCTTACTGTTCTCCTTAGGCTTATAAAGGGTAAAGCAAAGAGGCACAATGGTAACTGCGGAAATCAAAGAGGCTACCATACAGAAGACAATGGTAAAGCCAAGGGGCTTAAAGTACTGTCCGGAAATTCCCTGTAAAAAACCCAGGGGAAGGAATACTACACAGGTGGTAAGAGTACCTCCAAAAACTGAGGCTCCCACTACCCTGACAGAATCGATAGCAGCTTCCCTCAGACTTCTTTGCTGCTCTCCGTAATCGTCCATGGCACGGAAGCAGGCCTCCAATACTACGATGGAGTTGTCCACCATCATACCCACGCCCAAAACCAGGGCGGAAAGGGTCAGCATATTCAGGCTATAGCCCATGGCTCCCATAAAGACGACTGCTCCCAGGATCGCCAAGGGAATGGAGGAACCTACGATTAGGGAGGCCTTTATATCTCCAAAGAAAAGGAAGATAATCAGCATAGAAATCACGACAGCCATAATCATGGTCTGAAATACGCTGGACAGGGAGCTCTTAATGCTATCCGCAGAGTCGGAAATCACATGAATTTCCAGATTGGGATTCTTCCCTTCCAATTTCTTGATTAAGGTGTTCACATCCTTACTCATGGCAATGTCCGACTTACTCTGTAGCTTATTTAAGCTTAAGGTAATGGTCTCTTCGCCGTTATATCGTCCTATACTGCTTTTATCCGAAAGAGCGGAACCCACTGTAGCCAAATCCGAAAGGGTCAAAGTATTTCCTGTTCCGGTAGTAATAGGAAGCTTTCGTAATTCCTCAATGGTGGAATAGTCCTGAGCGGTACTGATGGATAATTCCTGATCTCCCACCTTTGTACTTCCTGCAGGATAGGTGAACTTTGCAGCCTGCATCATTCCCACCACCTGTTCCATGGTCAAATGATACTGTTGCAGTTTCTCCGGGGAAAGCTCCACTCTTACATAGCTTTCCTGTCCTCCGGAAAGAGAAAGGGAAGCCACGGTGGATAATTTTTCAAACTCCGGCCTAATGTTATTCTCTACATAATTATAAAGCTGACTCTCATTTTTATTGTTGATGGAGAGAACCATTCCCGGTCTGGCATTAATATCCACTTCCATAATGCTGATGTCCTTGGCGTCCTCCGGCAGAGAGGATTTAATGGCGTCCATCTTTTTCTTCAGACTGTCATAGGCCTTGCTCATGTTCGTACCGTAATTGTAACGAACAATAACCATGGAAAAGTTTTCATTGGATTGGGATCTGACCTGCTTTTACATCGGAAAGCAGGGAAACCTCCTCCTCAACAGGCTTGGTGACAAGCTCGTCCACATCCTCCGGAGAGGCTCCGGGATAGGTGGTGGTCACGATGAGGTAGGGGAAGTTCATATTGGGGAGCAACTCCATTTTCATGGTAGTAAAGCTCATAAAACCGAAGAAAATGAGGGTGATTACCACAAGAAAGGTAGTAACCGGTCGTCTTAAGACGAATTTCGTCATGGAAAGCATCCTTAGCCCTCCTTTCCGGTTTCCGTAGCGGTAGAAGTAGCTGCCGTAGCACTGCTATCTGTTTCTCCTGTCGTCTTTCCATCAGAAGAAGACGCTGTTTCCGAGCTATTCAGTCTTACCTTTGCGCCGTCATACATCCTCATTATTCCAGGAGCTGAGAATCAAATCCTTCTCCGTAAGGTCGGAAAGTATTTCCACCTTTTCCTCTCCCTGTAAGCCAAGCTCTACAAACTGCTTTTTTAATGCTTCCATTCTCACCCTCTCCCTTTTCCAAAAAGATAAACGTAGGGAGAACCGTTGTCATAGTAAATAACGGATAAGGGAAGAAGATTTACTTGTTTCCTACTATCCTTCGTTACCGTTAATTTCACCCGACTTCCCCTCAGGAAGGGCGGAATTTCTAAATTCGCTTTCACGGTGAAGAGGCCGGTCTGGGCATTCATCACTCCGGAAATCTCGGTAATGGAGCCTATATACTGCTCTTGTCCCTTTTCCACCTTTACTTCCTGGCCTAAAGACAGGTTCTTCATCAGTTCCTCAGTTGCGGAAAACACAAGCTGCTGTTTTCCCTTCCCCATAAGACTGGCAATTTGGGTTCCCTGAGGAATCATGGCATCCTTCACCAAAAATGCTGTTTTGCAATACGCCGTCTGCAGGAGCGGTAATGGTGGCAAACTCCACCTGGGTATCATAGTTCAGCTTCGCCGCTTTTACCTGAGCTTCCGCAGCCTTTGCCTGGGCATCCGCCGCTTCAAAATCCTGGGTGGAAATATCCCCCGAGGCTTGGAGGCTTGCCAAACGGTTTCTGGCATCACTTGCCGCCTTCGCCTGGACCTCAGCCTGCTCCAAAGTATATTTTGCTGCATCAATCTGCTTTTGATTGTCTAAGCGGGCAATTTTATCACCTTTTTTCAGCTCCGCACCATTTTCCGCATAGATTTCCAAAACCTCTCCGGAAACCTTGGAAGCCAAAGCATACTGCTCACTGGCCTCGATGGTACCCACCAAAGACTCTGTAATGAACAGGTCACCCTTTTCCACGGAAATGCCGGTGGCCAAAGGAAGCTGCGTATGTTCCACCTCTTCCTTAGGCTTTAACACGCGCCTTCCTATCAAAAATGCCACTCCTAAAAGGATAAGCAACACGATTACAATTTTTTACCCCTTTTTTCATCTCTACTCTTTTTCCTCCTAAAGCTTTTTCCAAGAGCTGAATCTGCTTTTTGGAATACATAAAGAATTTGTTCAATAAAGGCTTCCTGTTCCTTATCATCCTCCGGATCGGATAATCCCTCTTTTCTTTTTTCTATGGAAAAGGACTGCAAAAGACTTAAGGACGCCAGAGAAAATGCGGTTTGAATCCCAATGCCCTTTTCCTCCTCCGATAATGTCTTGGGAAAATAATCCTTGGGAATTGCTTCTAATACCACATCTATATTATCCCGTCTTCCCCTGTCCATGTGACTTTTCATACTGGCCAGAGAAAGATTCTTTAAAAAAACCGGAGCGATAGAACATGGCAAAAACTGTCCTGCACAATTTGTTTTTCGAATCTTCACGATTTCGATGACCCACTCCTGAATACTTTGGAAAAAAATTCCCATTATTGCGTGCCATGATTTCCATGAAATACCCTACTGCCTTATCTTCTTCCGCTTCAAAAAGATACACCAGCAAATCATCCTTATCCGGGAAATAGGTATAAAAAGCTCCTCTGGAAATCTCACTTTCCTGAATAATGCGATTAATGGATACTTTGTCATAATCATAGGAAGAAAATTCTTTTTGCCGCTTCCAAAATTCGCCTTCGTTTTTTCTTCTTCCAAATTCAAAAATCTTAATGTAGGCATCTTTCCCCTCAATACATTCTGTGATGATTTATACTTTCTTATCAATGGCAGGCTGTCAGCTTTTACTTGAACGTAGACCGGTGACAGCTTGTCACTATTTTTACCAGCCCAGTATAGTGACAGCTTGTCACCCTGTCAAGAAGTTTTTTATTTTTATCTACTTTAGTAACACAGAGGATTGCACTTGCAAAAAAATGCAATTTAACCTTTACAATAAAGTGGCGTTTGTATACAGGATTTTTTAGAAGGAAGAAGCATGGAAGAACAGCAAATTCAGGCTTACGGAAAGATTAATCTATCCCTGGATGTTAAAAGAAAAAGGCCGGATGGATATCATGATGTATGCATGGTCATGCAGACCGTTAAGCTTCATGACCGGATTTTTTTCTGACAAGGGAGAAGACTCCCGGCATTCGCTTAAGCAGTAATTTGGACTTTCTCCCCACCGGCGAGGATAATCTGATGGTAAAAGCAGCAAGGCTTTTGGCAGAAGAATTTTTCCATAAAGGACGGCTTATCCTTCCGACTGGAAAAGCGTATTCCGGTTTCCGGAGGAATGGCCGGAGGCTCCACGGATGCCGCCGCTGTATTGCATCTGATGAATCAGGTTTATGCTCTGGGACTTAGTGTAAAGGATTTAGAGAAAAGAGGAGTAAAGCTGGGAGCGGACGTTCCTTTCTGCTTGCACAGGGGCTGCTATCTTTCGGAGGGCATCGGAGAAATTCTTACACCTCTTCCCAACTTACCGGCTTGTATTCTTCTCTTGGCAAAACCGGCATTTTCCCTGTCTACAAAGGCTGTTTATGAAGCCTTGAACGTAAGTGCCATTCCTAAAGAAGAGCATCCGGATGTGGAAAAGTTTCTGTATTTTCTGAAAAAAGGAGATCTATCGGAAATTACTCCTCTTATGGGGAATATTTTGGAAAAAGTCAGTATTGCCATGCGACCGGAAATACAAGTTCTTAAGGAGCGTCTCCTGTCTTACGGAGCGGAAGTAGCCTTGATGAGCGGTTCCGGCCCCACGGTCTTCGCTCTTTTTCCTTTGGAGCATAAAGCCCGGGCGGAAAAAGCCTATCAGGCGCTTCGCTATGGCGAGGATCGACATTTAGCACAGCAGGTATATCTTACAGAGCCATGGGCAGAAGAAGGAGGTATAGATGAGTAGTGATTTTACCATTAATATGAACGAGTATCTTCCCCTACGGGATTTGGTGTTCAACACCCTAAGACAGGCAATTCTAAAGGGAGAACTGAAGCCCGGCGAAAGGCTTATGGAGATTCAACTGGCTGAAAAAAACTTGGCGTTTCCAGAACCCCTATTCGTGAGGGCAATCCGAAAGCTGGAGCTGGAAGGTTTGGTCCTGATGATTCCCAGACAGGGGGCAGAGGTAGCGAAGATTTCCCACAAGTCTTTGCAGGATGTGCTGGAGGTTCGGGGTGCTTTGGAAGAGCTGGCCACAGACCTGGCCTGCCAGAGAATCGACGAAGAGCAGCTTGCAGCCCTACATAAGGCGGAGGATTCTTTTTAAGAAGGCCGTAGCCACCGGCACGGAAATGGAAATTGCAGAGGCGGATGAGGCCTACCATGACATCATTTACAATGCCACCGGCAATAAACGTTTGATTCAGATGATTAACAATCTTCGGGAGCAGATGTACCGCTATCGTTTAGAATATATTAAAGATGAGGCTCAAAGAGGAACCCCTCATCAACGAACATGAGAAGATTCTGGAAGCTATCCGTATTCGTGACATTATCCGTGCAAAGGCTCTGATGAAGGAGCATATCGATAATCAGGAAATGACGGTTTCCAAAAATCTGAATGAGCAGGAAGAAGCCGGTAAGAAATAAAGCAAGAATTCAGCAAAAAGATAGAGCAAGAAAATGGATTTCCCGCAATCCATTCGATAATACTTTGAAGCATAAAAACACCTTGGAAGGAGCCCCTTACGCCTTTCGGCAAGCTCTTTTCCAAGGTGTTTTTCTTTAACCTTTCCCGTTCTTTTCTCCCTAAACCAAGAAAGGGAAAGGCTCTTTACTCTTCTGTTTCGGGATTTTCATCATCCTCACTACGCTTCTTCACCTGGTAGCTCCAAAAACCGAAGCTTCCCATGGCCAGCAAGGCTGATAGTCCATAGAATACCATATCACTGTCATCTCCTGTGGCAATCTTTCTGGCCACACCCAATACAGCAGGTACCTGACTGATGATTCCCTCGATGGGTTTTAGGATTTCTCTGCCCACTCCCAAAACACCGGGATTCTTGGGCGGATTACCGGGAGGATTTTCATTTCCTCCTTTTGGCCCCGGTCCGGGAGCCGGAGTGGAGGGGTCTCGATAGTAGCTGTTTTTTAAACAAAAGCTCACCGGACTTATCCTCTTCTCCTTCTTTCTCCGCAAGGACAACGGCATAAAGATAAGGAGATACTTCATTTCCATTATAGTCCTTGTTCTTACTGTGTACTTCAATCACAACGGAATATACCGTGGTGTCATAGGTAAAGCCTTCATGATTTCGCTGTTCCTGACGAACACGATAATGATACTCTCCCTCACTCAAAAACTGCATCTTTCCAAAGCTGAACTGCTCTTCCCCGGAGTCCATGTGGAGATCCATAATGTAGGGGTTTGGTAGCGGCGCATTGGGGCTTTCCACAGCTCTTTCTATATAGACGCGGAACTCTGACTGGGGAACCTCTTCTCCTGAAACAGAGATGGCAAAGGGAATCTGCACTTCTGCAGGCTTCTCCAAGCCGAAATTTTTCTTCTGTTCACTGGCACTGGAGACCAGTACCGTGGACTTCCCCGTCCCCATTAAGAGGAGGGCACATAGTCCCGCTAAGATTTTTTTGACATTTTTTTCGAAACAAATTCCCTCACCCCCTTATGGGTTTATTCTGGCAAAGACAATCATCCTACCGTTGGTGGATGCAGATACACAGGTGGATAAGCTGATTACCTGATCCGTGTCTTTCATCCCAATATCTCTATACTGCTGTGCATTATTTTTGATGTAATCCAGAAACTCCTGCATATTCCCCTGTTTATCCATAACATTATAGATATAGGGGTCATAGGCATCTCCCTCTATACAGGCAAAAACCTCTAACTGCCTTGCCTTTCCGGGCAAATACAAAGTTCCTGTTTTATGCTCTTCAAAATAACTGTTATCGATGAACTCCATCACATCTCCGTACATTCCGCCGTTGTCCATATGATGTCCATAGGTCAGAATATAGGGGTCGGAAAAATCCGGCGCATTGTGATAGCTCATAAAAATGGATCCGGATAAGGAAAAGTTTCCCTCCACATCCTTATTGACGTATTCCATATCATCCTTTCCCTGTACCATAGGGTAGTCGATATTGGTTCCGTCCAGGGTAATCCAAGCTCTGGTATCTTTGTTTAAGGCTAAGAGTTCCTCAAAGCTTAGACTGCCATCCTCACTTACTACTGGTTTTAAGGACATTAAGTCATTGTTTAAAAATCCTTCTTGCATGGTCATATAGGTGTACCAAAGGGAAAATCCCCCGTAGCTCATGAGTAGAATCATTAGAATGGCAGCTAAGATGGTAATCATGCGATCCCCCAGCCTTGCCGCTCTCACCGCAATGTTCATATTTGCCTCTCTACTCTTGTATCCCGGGATACATGCAATACTTTTGTTCCCGAAAATCTCGCATCTATCCGGGATGACCGGGATGGATTGGGAAAAAAGGGATGAGGAAGAATCCGGGGAAAAGAAAAACCCTAAGGCTTTCCTTTTCCCGTCTCCTCTATCCTAAGTAGGGATAGACGACTTATTCCTCTTCCTTCTTCCGGTTAAAGAACATGAAGCCCATGCTTCCTGCCACTGCCAACATCATGGCATAAGGAGCTACAGTCAGTACTACACCGGTTGGTGTGATTTCATCAATGTGGTTGTGGTAAGCCACATGGCTATCGTTCAGCAACAAATTCTTATCTCCTCCTTTTTCTGTGGAGCTTGCTGTAGGAGCCACTGTTTCAGTTGATACTGCCGCAGTATCCGGAACCGGATTTGCCACATCCTCGGAGAAGCGCACATCAGACTTAATGGTTAAAAGCAGTATTGTTGGTCTCCTTTACATTATAGGTAGTGGTTTTTGGCAAACCGATGATTTCCAGGGATTGTCCATCCTTTAATGTTGCTCCTAATCCGGGGATTTCACTGGCCTTCTTTACGGTATAAGCGCTTGCTCCCGGCATCTTTACCTTAACCTGCAAATTCGCGTTGTCAAAGTTGACTGCTCCTGCTTTGTTATGAAAAAGGTTGACTGTGAAGGGAAAGAGGTTATTCTTGTCAATCATTCCGCTGATTTTCTTATCCACCTTCAGCTTTCTCGGAGTGTAACGGGTATATCCCTGGGGGGTATCCTTCTTACCGCCCTTTCCTTTGTCACCGTCAAAGCCGCTGTTCTTGTCTCCGGTATGCTTATTTCCTGTTGCATTGCTGGTAACCTGAGTATCTCCACTGTGGAGAACGTAGCCGTAAATTTCTTTTTTTCTCCTGTGGTACTACCTTCCTTCAGACGTACATACACATCCAGGAAACGCTGAGTCTGGTAAGACTTTGCCGCACCATCCACGGTAACCTTCATAGCTTCCACGTCTCCTTTGTTGGCTCCATCTGCAGGTCCTTCTGTTACTACGAAACGATATACTCCCGGAGTAGCAAAGGCACCCGGCTTAAAGCCGATCTTTACCCCATCTCTAAAATCCTCTAAAGTTTTACCAGTAAGATCATAGCTATCTGCCTTAAACTCCGCCTTTAAATCACTGTTTGCCGTATCAATCTGGGAATCCTGTCCGGCTAAAACAATCATTGTTTGAGTACCGTCCGAAATTGTAGTAGTTCCTGCAGTGAAAGGTGCTGATACTGCGGATGTGGGTGTTCCATCATCATTAATCTTCTGACCGTTTACTACTCCTTTAACCGTATAAGTCCATACCACATCCGGCTTGTCTACCATTTCATTGTTGTCCGTTTCAACACGGATTACCTTATCAAAAGGAAACAGTATTTCCTAACGCTTCCAGCTTATTGTTGTTTACACTCTTACCTACGTTAGCTTCTTCCTTTCCATAATATGCATTTAAGTTCGGATCAGTCTTGTTGATATTGGTGCTGGATGCGAATACCGGTGCGGCGGTGGAAAGTACCATCATTCCGCTTAATGCCAATGTTGCTAATCTGTTCATGTTCTTCTTCATCATTAATTATCCCTCACTTTGCGTTCTTTATAAAAAATGTCTATGCAGACAGTTTTTTCATACTCTTTTTGCTTTCGTTTGCTTTCGTTTATTTTCTTACTAAGAAGAAATTCTTCTCTTTCTGCTTAGAAAAAAAGGAGCTATGCTTTTATAAAGTTTTTAAAGGGGACGGGGGAATCTCACCACGGGCTCTTCTTTTTTCTCAACGCCCTCGGTTCAGGCATAAATAGTGCTGAACTCTCTTTGCCGTATATTCTGTGCTCCCACGGGTGTTCCCCGGTCCTCTTACCGTATTTTTTCGAAAAGAGTAGAGTGTATTGCAGCTACCCTCTTAAGCTCTTCCCGCCGGCGGTGCTTTGCCGCCTTTCTCTCCCCTCTTCGGGGGCTTTTCTCTGATTCCTCTATTTCTTATCTTCCTCATTTTTATAGCTCCTTTTTTCTTAAATTATTTTGCTATGTATGTATATCGCGTTATTTTTAATATATAAGCAAAAATCAAAAATATTCTACTTTTTGCAAAATAATTTTTTTCTTTATAAGTTTTTGCCCCGAAAAAGGCATAAAAAGGCACGAAAAAGCCGCTATCTCTCGATAACGGCTTTTTTTATGGCTTTGTTTATGGCTTTTGTTTATGGCATTTGCTTATGACTTTCGTTCCTCGCTACAGGTAAAGTAAAAAAATCTGACGACTCTTGGCAAGCTCCTCCAGCAAAGCTCTTGCTCTCGCTCCGTTTTTCTCATCCAAATGACTGAAGGATCATCCAGTAATAAGAAGGCTTTTTCCTCCCGGAACATGGCATCAAAGATGGCCAGTTTTTTGACAGAAACGGCAAAGATCCTGCAATCCCTCACTTAGATAGCCCTGCTCCCGACTTAATCCTCTGTCCACAAAGCTAAGCTCCAGGTCCTCACTCATCTGGAATTGTAGGGGCTCTGTGCAGATGCTCTGAAAATACTTCTGAAAAGCTTCCAGAATAGGCTCCTTATATTGTAGGGCAAAACGCTCCTTGGCCATTTCCAGATAGGCTTTTGTTTTTTGCAAAAGATTGTAGCGCTTTTTCCAAGGCCTCCCGCTCTTCTTTTTTTCTGTTCCAGAAGTCTTTCCTGTTCTTCCAAGAACTCCAAATCCCGAACCTTCGCTTCTCTTTCCGCCCGTTTCTTCCGAATCTCTTCCCTTCTTTCTTCTTCCTCTTTTCGGAAAGCTTCCAGCTTTCTCCTACTCTCCTCTAAGGAAGGGCCTTCCTCCCATTCCTTCTGTTTCTCTTCCAATAAAAGAAAAAGGCCTGCTCTCCTCCTTCCTCTTCCACGAAGCGGAGGAACTCTTCTTTTCGACCTGCTGCTTCCATTTCTAAATCCTGCATATCTTCCAGCTTATGAAAACGGGAAAGAAGCTCTTCCAAGGAAGCAAAGCGTATTGCCTGTTGCTTTCTTTGTCTGGCCTCTTCCTCTTCCTGCTTTTCTTTCCATGTCCGCTTTTTTTCTGTTCTCCGCTCCACCAAAGGAAGAAGCAAAGACTAAGGAAAGAATCCCCAGCAATAGGAATAGGGCTGATGGAAGTCCCAATGGCATACCGAAAAGCTTTCCGAAGAAAAGAAGAACAAAGAGCAGTCCCAGTCCTACTAAAGCGAAAAGCACTACAGGAGAAGTACCATACTGTCCCATTTCCTTTGTCCCATTCCCAAAGGTCTCGTTCTTCGAAGTATCTCTCTTTGCACGACTGGCACCGGGAACACTTGCTTCTTCAAGGGGCAGCACTATTCCCCCTTCTTTTCCGGCCTCAACACCGATATTCTCTACACCGTTATTCTCCCCGCCGGCTTCCGATACCTTTTCAATTTCCTTCTTTATAGAATGAATCTGCTCTTGAAGAGACTGCATTTCCTCCTTCCAAAGGAGTGCTTTCTTCTCCTCGGGAATTTCGGAAAAGCGATCCTGATAGTACCACTTTAAGGCATTTTCATAACGATACTCCGCCTTTTCCCATTCTTCCTTCTTCTGGGCATAGGACATCCACTTCCCCAAAGAATCCTTTTCCGAAATCCTTTGACTAAGCTCCGCCTCCAAGGCTTTTTCCCTCTTCCTTTCGCCGGGCCTCCTTTTCCGTAAGGGAAAGCACTTCCTTCTCTATAGAAAGAACTACATTTTCCAAAGCTTCTTTTTCCGTAAAGACCGGAGGACAATTCCTCTTCCTGCATCTTTAATTTGAAAATGTTTCCGGTGCGACGGTTAGGGAGATAGGGCATTGATGCCATCCTTAAGAATCGTCTGCACCTGCTGGAACTTCTTCATATCCTCCTGATCCTCCGCCACATTGCCAAGCTTGGCATGCATACGGGAGTTCATGGAAAAATGAAGATCCTCATGGCTAATCATGCAAACTCTTTGGAAAGACTCTGCGTCCAAAGAAAAAGAGCTCTTCTCCGATATTTTTCCGAATAATCCTTGGATTCCTTTCCGCTGTCCTCATCAAAAAGTCGGAAGATGTCCTCCGACTTCTTTAGTCCGAAGCTTCTTTCCAAGCGATAACGCTTCTCTCCGATACGGAAAAATGATCCGTCCTCCAAAGGATGCTCCTTGGAAGGGCATGTAATGCTTTCGTTCATTTTTCCTCCAAGTCCTGTTTTTCTATCCCCGGAAACCCCATAGAACATCAGCTTAAAAAAAGTAGATAAAGCTGGTTTTTCCATAACCGTTATCCCAAAAGAAACTGTTCTTTCCGGGAGAAAAGGAAAAATCCGCATCCTTCCATTTTCCGAATTGGGCAATGTGGCATGCTTCTATAATCATAGTTCTCCTCCCTGCAAAAAGCCCCATTCCTAAGGCAATGATTTCTTCCTGCTCTTCCTTGGAAAGATTATCCGCAGCAGCCAACACCCGCAGGAATTCTCCCTTCAGGCTCTTTTCCTTCATGGCTTCTTCCCGGTTCCAGCTAAGCTCGCACTCATCCCGGATTTCCAAGAAAAAAATACGCTGTCCTGAAGCTGTAATTGCAGGTAACGAAGATTTCTCTCCTGCTCCAATCCCTTCTTTTCCCTTTAAAGTAATGCGAAGGCTGTCCTCTTTGGCAATGCCGGACTTCTCCATTTCCACTTCTATCTTTTTCAGACAGGCCAAAGTTCCCTCATCTTCCAAAAAGCTCAATCTCCAAAATCCGGAACTCCCCTTGCTTAATGGGGATAAATTCCTTTCAGATTTCCTTCTTCTCTTCCTCTACCTTCAGATACAAAAATCCCCTTTCCCTTCCTCGTCAAAAGCCTCTTCCTTGCAGGCAACCGGGATAAGCCCAAAGGGTGCCATTATTAAACTTGCCTTCTCCCCCTTATGGATGTGCCCTAGGGCGATATAGGATAGGAAGCTTTTTCAAGATTTTTTTCAGGAAAATGCCTTCCTCCCCTGAACAGCCTCTCCTTTGGACGTTCCCTGATACAGGGCACCATGAAGCAGGAGGATATTGCAGTCCTCCTCCTTTAGCTTTAGGAACTTGGACTCTTCCTCCGACTCAGATTCGCTTTTGCTTAGCGCTTCCGCTCCATGTGCATTTTCCTGTCCTACGCCTTGTTCGGCAGCTTGTCCGGCTCCCCGTGTAGCCCCTTCATTTTCACCAAAGGAAATATCCTTGGTGCCGTATTCCACCCCCGCCAAAAGTAATCTATCGTTTAAACGGTATTTCTTCCCCTTTTCCGAAAAAGAAAGAGATTTTTTTCGGCAGGTTTTTCCTGATAGCAGAAGGTATTTTCCGTATCATGGTTTCCTCTTAAATAGAAGAAGGAAATCTCCGGATGCTCCGAAATAGTGGATAGGAAAAAGTCCATTGTTCCATGAGAAACCACCGGACTGTCAAAAAGATCACCGGCAATCAAGATTCCCTGTACCTTTTTTCTACAGCAAAGGACAGCAGCTCCTTCCAAGCCATGAGCTGCTTTTGTCTCCTATTTTCCGCCTCTTCCTTGGTAAAGCGGGAGCGAAATGCACTGTCCAAATGCAAATCTGCGGTATGAATGAGGTTTAACCATAGGGGAATTCCTTCTTTCTTAACTACTGCAATGCATCGATTATTGATATGAAGCTTATCGTTTCTTTCTCTATTGACTTCTTTATTGACTTTGTTAGTAACTTCTTTATTGATTTCTTTATTAATCTACTCGTTGCATTCTATTATAGTATCTCAATGGAGCGTTCCAAAATGCCTGTCATCTTTGCCATAGCCAGTCCGTAATTACAAATGGGAATCTTCTTTCGAAGAAAGTCCTGATAACGACTCTCCACTTCTTTTTCACTAAGCATGCAGGCTCCACAGTGAATCATTATCTTCACCCGCTTCTGTTCCTCCTCCGGTAAAAATCCCTTTCCCTCCGAGTATACAAACTGAAGCTTCTTTCCGGTATATTTTTCCAGCATCCGAGGGAGCTTTACCGTTCCGATATCTCCGCACTGCCGATGATGACTACAGCCCTCTGCAATATAAACCCTATCTCCATCCTCCAAGGTGGAAAGCACCGCACAACCCTCCAAGGCATAGCTTAGAAATCCCTTGTATCTTGCCATCAGAATGGAAAAGGAAGTCAATGGCATAGTCTTCGGAAGAATTTGATTCACCTTGGAAAAATGCCTGAGAGTCCGTAACCACCAGCTTGATTTTTATCTCCCAAAGTTTCCAGAATCTTCGGAGCTCCTCCACCTGGCAAACCAGAGGGATTCCATTATAATCTAAAATGTCTCGAATCGCCATTTGTTGCGGTAAAATCAGTCTTCCTTTCGGAGCGGATTCATCAATAGGCGTCACCAATACCACAAAATCTCCCGGCTCCACCAGTCCGTGAAAGAGACGTTTTTCTCTTCCTGTAGGCTTGCTAAGGGCGCAAAGGCATTCTTTACTGCTTCTACTCCCTCCTTGGTTTCGGAAGATACTAAAAATATCCCCTGAAAGGGCAGATCCTTTTTCCGGGAAATCCGGTCCTCTATCCACTCCTCTATCCGCCCTCTTTCTTCGGAAGAAAGTTTATCCGTCTGGCTTAATAAGAGGAATGCAGGAATTTTTATTTTTCCTGAAAAAAAGTCTAAGGTAGGAGGCCTCTTTCTCCGGCAAGAAAAGTACTTCACCCTGCTCTTTTTTCTCTGACAAGAAAAGACCTTCCTCCTGCCCCTCTATCTCTGACAAGAGAGGGCCTTTACCCTGCCCCTCTTTCCTTGCTAGCAGAAAGTCCTTGGCAGGAAGAAATAAGAGGGCAATATCCGTTTCCCGAAGCACCTCTTTGGTTCTTTCCACCCTCATGCTGCCCAGCTCCCCTTCATCGTCAAAGCCCGGGGTGTCAATCAAAAGTACCGGTCCTAAGGGCAAAATCTCCATGGATTTCCGCACCGGATCTGTCGTGGTTCCTAAGATTTCCGAAGTAAGGGACAATTTCTGTCCTGCAATGGCATTAAAAAAACTGGATTTTTCCCGCATTTCTCCTCCCGAAAAAAATGCGATATGAATCCGCTCCCCTGAGGGGTATCCTGTAGACTCATCTTTTTCTCCTGTTATAAAAAGTCTTGGCTATAGCCCTACGCGCTGAAGGAACTTCCTCTACGTACAGACTGTAAAAAAATCAAAAAAATTTTTCTAATCAATAAAGGTCTGAAGTTGGGGCACGTTCAGACTTCCCTGCATTCAGACCTTTATTGCCGAAGCTACTCCTAAATTATCTATAGCCTGTAATTTCTTTAGAAATAAAAGTCCCTCTTATTGGACTCGTAAATATTACTGATGTGATCCTTGGCAATGTCCCGTCGTTTTTCATTAGGAATGGTAAGAAGCTCTTTCTCGATTAAGTCTTCTCCGCACTTTTTTTGGTACCCTCACTGGCATAGTCGGTGAGGAACTCCTCAAAGTCATTAATGCATTGGGATGACAACAGTTTTGAATCTGTCCGGATTTACACAACGCCATAAAGCGATCTCCGGTTCTTCCCTCCCGATAGCAGGCGGTACAGAAGGAAGGCAAATACCCAAGATCCATCAACCATTTTACCACCTCATCCAGGCTTCTCTGGTCGGAAACATCGAACTGCTCCGTATCATGGGGACGCTCCTCCTCGGAATAACCGCCTACAGAGGTTCTGGATGCGCCGGAAATCTGAGAAATACCGATGGATAAAGCTCTTCCTCTAACCGCTTCGGACTCTCTGGTGGAGATAATCATACCGGTATAGGGCACGGCAATCCGAATGCAGGCAATAATTTTCTCAAAAATCTCATCATCAATACCATTGTCAAACTGGCTGGGGTCAATATCGGAGGCTCTCTTCAGTCTGGGCACGGAAATGGTGTGGGGTCCTACACCGTGTACTGCTTCCAAATGCTCCGCATGCATCAGAAGTCCTGCAAACTCATAGCGATACTTGTCCAAACCGAAGAGTACGCCGATACCTACGTCATCGATACCACCCTCCATGGCTCTATCCATAGCTTCCGTATGATAACGATAGTCATGCTTCGGTCCGGTAGGGTGAAGCTGTTCATAGCTTTCCTTATGATAGGTTTCCTGGAACAGGATATAGGTACCGATACCGGCTTCCTTAAGCTTACGATAATTTTTCCACGGTGGTTGCCGCAATGTTTACATTGACACGGCGAATGTCTCCATTTTTTATGATGGATACTGTAAATGGTTTTTAATACTCTCCAAAAATATACTCAATGGGGTTATTAACGGGATCCTCTCCCGCCTCTAAAGCCAGACGCTTGTGCCCCCATATCCTGAAGGGCAATTACTTCTTTACGAATCTCCTCCTGACTGAGCTTTCTTCTGGCAATGTCCTTATTCTTCGCATGATAAGGGCAGTATACGCAACCGTTTACGCAGTAATTGGAAAGGTATAAGGGCGCGAAAAGCACGATACGATTTCCATAAAAGGCCAGCTTAATCTCCTCCGCCAATTTAAACATTTTCTCGTTTAAATCCGGTAATTCGCAAGCCAATAAAACCGAGGCCTCCCGATGGCTCAAACCATCGCAATGAACTCTGCCCTTCTCATCATATACCGGCTTTGCCTTTTCCAGGATTGACTCTATATAAGCCCGGTCATTCTTATGCTCATCGGCAAACGCCAAAGTTTCCAGGATTTCTTCATGGGAAATAAATTCTTCTGCTTTAGTTGATTTTGGATTATAGATTGTACTCATAATACTCCCTTCTTCCGGTTCGAATTCCTCTTTAGGAAAAATGTGTTTACGTTCCGTTCAGATTGGAAGGCATAAATGCTTTCACCTGATTAATAGACTATTTGATTTTTCTTATGCTTCTACTTTTGCTTTCTTTGCATCTCCTCTATCCACCAGAAGCTTGGCGCCTACAGACTCCATCCTTCGACTTAAGCAGGCACGACACTGAGCCGCCTCATCTCCGGTACAGATTTTGTTGTCATAGAGAAGATATTTTTTTCGCACTGCCGTGGGAGACAGATTGGGCATTAGAACATTTGCCCCTGCTAAAATTCCCAGTTCTCTTCCTCGTTTATCAATGGTTCCCAGAGCTGTGGTGGCGGGAATCAAAAGATTCGGTTGAATCAAACGAAGCATGGATAGGAGAAAGAGGGTGTCCTCCAAACTGCCCTGCTTTTCCTTTGCGAAAATGGTGCTGTGCTGGGGAATGAATGGGCCAATCCCGCACATATCCGGTTTGAATTCCTGTATAAAGTACAGGTCCTTCGCCAAACTTTTTACTGCTCTGTCCCGGAGAACCTACCATGAAACCGCAGCCCACCTGAAAGCCGATGTCCTTTAGGGTCCTGAAGACAACGCATCCTGTTTTTGAAAGGATAATTCCTTTAGGGTGAAGCTTCTGATAATGGGCTTCATCCGCAGTTTCATGCCGAAGAAGATAGCGGTCTGCTCCTGCCTGAAAATATTTTTCATAGGATTCTTTAGATTTTTCTCCAATGGAAAGGGTGATGGCGCAATCCGGAAATTCTTCTTTGATTGCCTTTACAATCTCTACGATCCGCTCATCCGTAAAGTAAGGATCCTCGCCTCCCTGTAAAACAAAGGTACGAAATCCCAGTTGATGCCCTTCCGGCAACAGTCCAAGATTTCCTCCTTCGTCAGGCGATAGCGCTCCACCTCTTGGTTTTTCCCTCTGAATCCCGCAGTAGTGACAGCCGTTCTTGCAATAGTTGGTGAACTCGATTAATCCTCTGGTATACACCCCATTGCCGTAATACTCTTCGGTACAGTCCTTCGCCAGGTTCTTCGCCAGCTCCTCATCCTCTTTCGTCCTATTTGAAAGAATCAGCTCATATTCTTCCAAAGACAAATGATGGGTTTTTTGCAGCTGACGAAGTAAATCTGCTACTTTACTTGCTGGCATAGGCAGTTTTTACACTGATTTCCGGGATGTTCCCAATCTTTCCCGCTAAAGCGGAAATCGTGTCGTTGGGGGCATCCAGAGCGATGGATACAATGTTTACTCCCTTCTTCTCATAGGGTAATCCCATTCTCCCTACGATATAGTCCCCATATTCATGAAGAAGATGATTCAGCGTATCCACGGACTCACGATTCTCCACAATAATCGCCATTACCGCAATTCTGCTTTCCTGTTCCATAATTGAACCTCCTTTTTGATATAGTTCTGTCTGCTTATCTTATCATAATGCCAGAGGAGAGGCTATAGGGGAGTTTATTTTTTGGAGAATATTATAAAATCCCCAGGAGTTGCCGCTCCTGGGGATTTGCGTACTACATGAGTACTTCTGTCTTTTTACGTTTCTAAGTATAGCATAAGCAGACAAAAAAATCAAGAAATGGTGTAATGAAATAATGTAGTTTTTTTAAGATTATGTAAAATTAGGTGACATTGGGGACATTATTGGTGACATCCTTTGCTATTAGCAAAATCCACAACCAACTTCATATACTGTATACCTTTTCGATGAAGAATATCATTCGCCCTGGGATTTGCGTACTACATGAGTACTTCTATTTTAAATTTCCTTATCCTATACATGAATCGCATCGGATGCATTTATAGAATAAATTGTAGCATGCTTCAAAAGCATTCCCATATTTCTTATTTTGGCCTGCAAGCATTAGCATCAGGGAAGTATAAAAAGCCTTAATGAAATACAGAATTGTCCAAATCACAGCGTTTTTCGAATTGGTAAGATTTCGTTATAACTCCATAAAAGTAAAGTAGAATTCAGAATCAAATTAAATGTTGTGGCCAAACTGGCAGTCATTAGATTCGTCCGTATTTCGGGATGATAAAATTTTTACTGCATATAGGCCAAGTAAAGAAATGTTGTAAATACAAATCGGCTTATAATCTTTCCTATAAACTACCAGTGTTTTTCGATTATAAAACAAAAACTTTTTTCTTACATAATGGGCTTCATTAATCCATACATGGCTTACAGCAGTAATTTCCGTCCAGGGCACAAGTAAATCTATTTTACAAAGGTAAATCCCCTCCTCACCAATGCTACATTTCCAGTCTATAAAGGAAAATAATAAAATGAGAAAGAGACTGATTCCCGAAAGGATATAGTTTATCTCCTCCTGACCAATACTGACCATCCCTTGAAAAAGCTCCAGTTTCTCACCACTCTTCTCGGTAATAGTCCAAAGGAAAAGAAGAGGAAGGATCACAACGATAAACAAATAGTAGCGATAATAAATACTATGAAACTTAATTCCTTTTTTCATCCTAAACGAAACTCCAACACTATGCCTTAAACCTGTCAAAAAGATTATGCTTCTATCCTAAACTCTAAAAGATGCCCTAAAAAGCTCCTCCGCCGGTACAGCGAATTCCTCTGCAAGCTCCTGCAAACGCTCATCAATCAAGTACTTACTTTGCTTTTGATAACGCTTTAGTCGCTCTCCGTGAAGAAAACTTTCACTGATTCCATTAGGCTTTGCATCTAACTTCCGCATCATACCGATAGAAGCTTCATTGTCCGCATCCACCCGTCCTCTATAGACGGACTCTCCGGTACGGCGCTTTAAGGCCTTCATCAAAAGTCTCAAGCTTTCTGTACCGATTCCCCGTCCTTGATACTGTTTTTTCAAGGAAATACACAGTTCCCAGGGACTTGCCTGCAGATTTCGGATTCCACAATAGCCTAAGAATAGTCCATTAAATGAAAATATACTGTAATAGGCTCTATTCCTATAGTGGAAGCTGTTCCAAAGATTCTTTAAAAACCTCTGGTCGGAAAATGCCGCCTTAAAGAAGGAAGCATCATATTCCACTTCCATATACCCTTCCCTATCTTCTTCTGCAATTCCCAGCAGACAAAGGCTTTCTCCTTCCGCCAGAAGCTCTCCTTCCTTCGGCAAAATACTTTCGTCAAAGAGAGGATGTCTCTCCTCCAGAACTTCTTCCTCCGCGAAATGAAGTTCCTCCTCTAGTGCAGAAAAGAGGCTGCAAAATCGCTCTGCTGCCCCTTCCTTCTTGTCACCCTGTTCAATTTTTTCGATTTCTTTTAAACCTTCCAATATTTCCGAGAACAACATCTGTTCCTTCAAGTGAATATTTCTGTCCTCCTTCAGTACTTTCATAGCCACCCCTCTCTGTAGGTCGCCGTCCCACGCTCTATAATTCTCCAAGCCTTATTGCCGGAGAATATTCTACACCGAAAAGGCTACTTTTCTAGCTTTAGGATACACCCAAGAGTATGAGATTTCTACACTTTAGAGCATAAAAGTTTTTTGCAATTCCACTAAAGGTTTAAATTATTTTTTTCATTTTTTCCAAAATTACATTTTATGGGTTTTCTAGGTCTATAGAATCTAATAAAGGAAGGATTGTGAAGCAAAATCATACCTAGCTTTCATGCATCATAGGTCTAAATGGGGGCAATCTGAGCCCGCCGGTACTTTTCTCCTTAGACATAGAAAACCCTTTGTCCCGCTGCCTTCTTTAAGCGATTCATTAAAGGCAAATCCCACCCCTTCTTCGGAATAGCACTCTCCCAAAATCAATTCTACTCCCTCTTCATCCGCCTGCCGAAGCAGTCGAAACAAGTTATGTGTCATGGATAGGGGTTCCTCTCGCCTACCTAAAATTTTGCACCGTAAAAACGACCATCCCCCTCATATAGAAAAAGCAGTATCCTCTCCACAAAGAATCCAAATCTTTCTCTCCGGAGATACCGAGAGTTCTTTTTCCCCATAAGAAAGGATGGCTTCCGCTATCAGCTTTTTCTCTTCCCCATGCGGTAATTCATTTGCCTTTTGACTCTGATCAGAAAGCAGATTTTTTTCTTAAAGAGTATCATCTCCGCCTTAGGCGCATAATGCCAGTATTTCATGCCGGGAGCCTTTGAGGGTAAAGCCCTCTGCCATGCTCTTTCCCAATAAAGTCGGGTCAATGGCCACCTTTTCCCCTAAAACTTCTTCCAAATCCTCTATCGTAATAGCTCCCGGACGAAGCAGGGTGGGACAGTCTTCACTTAAATCCACAATGGTGGATTCCACCCCGATGCCCACTGCACCATCCTCTAAGATCCCCTCAATTCTACCCCCTAAATCCTCCAAAACATGGGAAGCCTCTGTAGGACTTGGCCGGCCGGAAAGATTTGCGGAAGGGCCGGCAATGGGGAAGCCGCAGGCGCGAATCAGGTCGAGGGTTAAGGCATTTTCAGGAGAGCGAAGGGCTACGGTTTCCAGTCCTCCGGTACTTTCCTTCGGTACAATGTCGGACTTTGGCAGTACCAGAGTTAAAGGTCCCGGCCAAAAGGCTTCCATCAGTTTCTTCGCCTTTTCCGGTAAAGCTTTCACCAAGGGAATTACCTCTTCTATAGAAGAAACGTGCAAAATCAAAGGATTGTCGGAGGGTCTGCCCTTAGCGGCGTAAATCTTTTTTGCCGCCTCCTTATCCAAACCGTTCCCTCTAAGCCGTATACGGTTTCCGTAGGGAAAGCCACTAAGCCTCCCTGCTTTAGGATCTCAGCGGCCTCTGAAATTCCTTCTTTTTCCAAAGATTTTTTTGTCTTCATCCTGACGCCTCTACTTTAAGATGTTTCCATAATGTTTTTCAGTTTACATCATGCTTCGTTAACATGCTGTTTTTTTATGCCGGCTAATCATGCTGTTTTATGAAGCCTTTTCTTCTAAATTCAGAATGGACCAAAAAGCCCTGGGGCTCCTGTCCCAGCTTCCAAGCCACAACACCCTGAATGCCCCTTTTCCCGGAGCAAACTCATCTTTTGCTTCCATGGACTTTTCATCCTCCATCCAGATTTCCTTTTTCTCATTTCCGTCCTGAATCACGCCATAGTATTGGCCAATATCCTCTTTCCACTCTAAAGGAACATTTTTCTGTAATCCATTCCTTCGCCTTTTTGATGGAAAAGAGCCTCGGAACGGAGCTTTTCCGTTTGCATCGGTAATCCAGACTCTGGTATAGAACGGCAGGGCAATAATTACTCTGTTCTTATCCATCTTCGCAGCGCTTTCGTCAATTCCTCGCTCCACGTAGCTTAAAGACGAAACGGAGCCGGCTTCCTCGGAACCTGCATAATGCTCGTCATAACACATAATGACCACATAATCACAAATCTCTCCCAGCTCCTTGATATTGTAGTAAGCATTATAAGAATAGGGAACATAGCAATCCACGCTCAAAAAGAGCTCCTCTGTGCGGCAGGCAATGGACAGCTCCCGCATAAACTCCAGATAATCTCTGGCTGCGCCTTCCGGTAAAAGCTCAATATCCACATTGATTCCGTCAATCTGCTTTTTCCTTTAAATCCTTGATCAAATTTTTCAATCAAAGCGCTTCTATGCTTTGCCGCAGAAAAAAAGTGCCTTGGCATCCACCTTTCCCGCATCAAAGTTATTCAGAGTGGCAAATACCTTCTTTCCTGCTGCATGAGCCTTGGCTACATAGCTGGCATCGCTATAGGAAATAAAGTTACCTGCATTGTCGGAAAGCACATACCAGGTAGGTGCCACAATATTGCTCTCTGCTGCATTTGGAAGCAAGGTATCCAAGGTATTGTTGGCTTCGGAGTGGTAATCTGATGGAAGGCCAGTGTGGGATGAACTCCCTCTCCCATGCTTTTTATGGGAATAGACCGGAGCCTGGAAGTCTGAGCTTTTTTTCAATCTCCACCTCATCCCCTAAACGGCTGTTTCGAAGGTAACCGATAAAGCCGTCCTTGGTTTCCACCTTAGACCACTTCTCCATTTTTTCTAAAACAAGAACCTTATCTCCCTTTTCCAGGTCCGTAAGGATAGGACTCTTCACTCCACCCTGCACACGAACCGCCTCTTTAGCCGTTAAAGTCGCCTGCTTTTCCTTGCCAAAAGCATTGTAAAGAAAGATTCTTTTTATGCTCCGCATCCGTAAAAGCTTTCCACTTCCAGGGCAGTATGGGACTGAATCAGAGAGAGGCTGAGGAAAATGTTTTTCCCGTCCACAAAATAGGGAAGCTTTCCATCCTTTCCCTTTTCTCCCGGCTGATAGATTTCCACAGAATCCGGCAGGGCATAGCGGAGGGTTTTCTCGTCGTCGTCATAATAAAAACGAATATTTAACTGCTTTACCACAAAGCCATAGGGGAGATAGACCTCTCCATCCTGCATTCTTCCCAAAGTCAGTACGGAATCCTCCACCTGCTTTTCATGGTTTAAATACAGCTCCACATTGTCTCCGGATACGGAAAAATAGCTGTTTAAATCTGCTCTGGCTTTGGTGGGCATATACTTCTTTACATAGTAAAAAAGACCTGCCCCTGCAAAAAGTAAAATGAAGCAAAAAAAGATCAGAAAAAAAGGAAGGAGACTCTTTCCCCCACTCTTTCCCCTTTTTCTGCTCTGTCTTTCTCTTTGTTCTTCCATTCCTTACCCCTTCTAAACTTTTTAAATTCACTATTCCAAGTCCTATGTCCCTTTTGTTTTACATCTTAATCCTTTTCTTTTTTCTTATAACACCGTGGGAAAGACTTGAAAATTTCCTTAATACTCTATATGGAAACCATTTTTATTATACAAAAATCCCCCCTTTTCCCCATTAAGAAAAGGAGGCATTTTCCTTAATTCTTCTCTTCCAAACGAGCCAGTTTCTCTGCCTGATCCTCGGTAATCAAAGGATCGATTAAAAGGTCCAGATCCCCGGAAAGCACTGCATCAATATTGTAAAGAGTAAGCTTAATTCTATGATCTGTTACTCTTCCCTGAGGGAAGTTATAAGTACGAATCTTCTCGGAACGGTCTCCCGTTCCCAGCTGAGAACGCTTTTTCCGCTGCATTTTTCCGACTGCTGCTTTTTCCAACTCGATCTCATAAAAGTCTTGCTCTCAAAGTCTCATAGCCTTCTCTCGGTTTTGCACCTGAGAACGCTCTTCCTGACATTCTGCCACAAGACCTGTAGGCTCATGAATCAATCGAACCGCAGAAGAAGTCTTGTTGATATGCTGTCCACCGGCTCCGGAGGAACGGAAAAACCTCCATACGCACATCCGCAGGATTGATTTCTACCTGCACATCCTCCACCTCCGGCATAACCGCCACCGTTGCAGTGGAGGTATGAATTCTTCCGCCACTTTCCGTCTCCGGAACACGCTGTACTCTGTGTACCCCGGACTCATATTTTAAACGGGAGTAAGCGCCGTGACCGTCTACAATAAAGACTACTTCCTTTAACCCCCCAAGGCCGGTTTCATTAAAGGAAACAAGCTCTGTCTTCCAGCCTCTTTTTTCCGCATAGCTGGTGTACATTCTATAAAGAGATCCGGCAAATAAAGCCGCTTCCTCTCCTCCTGCACCGCCACGGATTTCCATTACGATGTTCTTATCATCATTTTCATCCTTAGGTAAGAGGAGAAGCTGAATCTCCTTGGTAAGTCTCTCTTGGTCTTCCTTGGCCTGCTGCAATTCTTCCTTGGCCATCTCCAGAATTTCCTTATCCTTTTCATTGTCCAAAAGGGAAAGAGCCTCCTCTTCACTTTGCTCCGCCTTTCGGAAAGCCAGATACGCCTTATAAATCGGCTCCAGACTGGTCTGCTCCAAAATCAACTTTTTATACTGACTAATGTCGGAAACCACCTCCGGAATCGTCAGGTTATGCATAATTTCTTCGTAATGCTTTTTTACTTCTTCTAAATTTTCAAACATCCTTTACTCCTTGTAATGGAATTTTTCCCAAGAGGGGATTCAATGCGGTAAGACCTGCACGCCTAAAGGGACTGCCTTGGCTCTACACCATGCATTCACAAAGGGAACGCCTCATCTCTATACTATGCACTTGCAAAGGGAACTATATAGCAAAAAGCCTTCCCCTGTCAAATGGGATTTCCGCTTGACTCCGTGCTACATTTTCGTATAGTGATAAAGGAAAAGAAATTCACCAAAAAGGAGGAAATATGAAGGTTCAAATCGTTGGTAGTCACATGTGTCCGGGATGCAGAGAAATTCTGGAAGAAATGAAGAAAAAGAAACGTAGAAGTGGATTTTGTAAATATTTTTGAGGATTTTCACTCTCTGAAATATTATCTGATGTTACGGGAGCAGGAGGACTGCTATGCGGAGATTCGGAAACAGGCCCTTCAGTCTGATTATCCGGAAAACGGCAGACTGGGCATTCCTTGCATGATCCTTCCGGACGGAAGAAAGTTCCTGGATATGGATGAAGCGATTGCCGCCTTAGAATCCTAGCAATATTTCTAAGTATAGAATTAGAAGATATAAGAAATCAAATGAAATAGCTTTTTATAAGCATAGGTCTGAAAGAGGGGTAGTCTGAGCCCGACGGTACTTGCGAAAAACAAGAGAAGCGAAGTTTTTCGCTTAGTATCCGTTTCGAGGCGAAGCTAGCGGGAGCGTGCCCCATTTCAGACCTATGCTTTATAAAAAGCGTATACAGTATTAAGCCATATTTTTTACATTCTCTTTGGAATTGTAAAAGACTTGAAAAAGACTCCGATGCCTCCTACATTTCTACCCTTTTCTACCTGCTCCTTTGCCAGCACCGCAGCCCCAAAGGGCTCCGGCATAGCGGGCATTTTTATGGGAATGAATGGGCTTGCCGATTTTCTCCGATAAAATTTCCTGAAAATAGGCCGCTTCACAGAGCCCTCCGGTAAGATAGACCTCCGGGCTTTGGTCTCTAAGTCTTCCCAACATTTGCACGACCTTTCCGGCAACGGATTGCAGGATGCCGTAAGCAATATTGGCTCGTTCAATTCCCTGTCCCACTAAGGAAATTACCTCGGATTCTGCAAAGACCGTACACATGGAACTGATCTTCACTTCTTCGGTATGCTCCTTGGCAAGGGAATTCAATTCCTCCATGGAAATGTTCAAGCGGTTTGCCATAACCTCCAAAAAAACTTTCCTGTTCCCGCAGAGCATTTGTCATTCATAAAAACTCTTCCACGGTTCTTCCTTTACAGGTAATCACCTTGGTATCCTGACCGCCCACATCGATCACGTTCATGGCTTCATTACCAAAAAGAGCCATGGCTCCTTTGGCATGGCAAGTGATTTCCGTCATGGTTTTTTTCCTGCAAAAGCCACTGCATTTCTGCCGTAGCCTGTGGCAATACAGGCATAGTGCTCTCCATCCATTGGCTCTTCCAATCGTTCTCCAATGGACTTTAAGGCTTCAAAGCTGCTCCAGCCGGTAGGCACGGAAAAGGCTTGAAGAATCTCGCCTTTTTCCGTCTAAAACCACCGCCTTTCCTGCTGTGGAGCCTATATCAATTCCTAAATATTTTCTCTCCATCTTCCCTTTCCTATACTATATCCAAAAAGGAATTACAGCATCTCGATAAATGCTGCCACACGGGTATTTAACTGTCCCACATCAGACTGAGAGTAGTCAGTTTCTACATTCAAGTAGGGAATACCCTTTTTCTTCGTTTACAAAGCGGCGAATCTTATTGGTTTCAATAGCATAGGTATGGCAAGCCTGCAAGGTCATATCCAAAACGCCGTCAGCATGATATTCCGTAATCATCTCATCCAAGCTCTTAAAACGATTGTGGTTTGGTGTCATAACGGAGCAACCGATTGCCAAGTATCTTCTGGAAATTGCCTCGTAGATGTCTTCAGCATTTTCATCCACCTGAATTCCGATAGCCTTTTTCTCCTGTGCAGTTCTCATAACCTACAACCACACCGCCATTTTCCTCAACAGCACGAATTACCTTCTCGGTAGCTCCTCCGATAGGACAGCCGGTAATTAAGATTCTGGGGCGCTTCTCAAAATGCTTTCCAGCCTTATATTCCTCTTCGGTCTTCTGCTTCAGGGCTATCACTTCCTCAGCCAATGCCGCTCTGTCAAACTTAAAGGTGGAGCCGTAAAGCACCTTGAATACATCATAGCCGGAAATCGGTGTGGGGTCATACTTCATTAAGCCGTAGAAATCCTTTAATGCCTGATTTGCCCGGTTATTGACTCTGGCAGCTTCTCTTACCATCTCATCGGTAATTTCCACCTGAAACTTCTCGGAAAGATAGTCCTTTAAGCGGATAATCTCGTTACGATAAAGCTGAACCGCCGCCTCTGTCTGCTCGTGGGGCAGGCGCAGGAAGAAAACATCCTTGAACTCACTCATCAGTTCGTACATTTTCTTCTTTCCGTCACAGGTACTTTCTCCCACAACCACATCGGAAAAATAAAAGAAGGGACACTTATCTGTTTTGGCAAAGCCGTAACTGGACTTAATCAAAGGACAAAGATTCTTGGGAAGATCCTTCTCCGCCTCTGCAATGGTTTCATCGGAAGTGGAGCAAAGAGATACGCTGGCTGCTCCTGCCGCCATGGCGATTTCCTTCGGAAAATAAGTACAATAGGATCCCACAATAGGCTTTCCCTGATCCTTCCATTCCTTTACCATTAAAAAGGATTTCTTTCTCTGCTCCGCAAAGCTCTCAAAAATCTCCGGTAATTCCTGTACAAGTTGCATGTTTAGCTCCTTTCCAAATAGACGCAAGTAAAATATATTGTGCTACAGCTCCTCTTCCCTCCTGACAAAGGAGAGAAACTGTTGTAACCTTTCCTGTTTGGTATCGGAAAAAAACTCCTCCGGCGGGGCATCCACCTGAATCTTTCCTTCTTCCATAAATAAAATCCGGTTGGCCACCTGTCTGGCAAAGGAAATTTCGTGGGTGACAATAATCATGGTACGCCCTTCCTTCGCTACTTCCTGTATGGTGGCTAAAACTTCTTTTACCCACTCTGGATCCAAGGCGGAGGTGGGTTCGTCAAATAAAATCACCTCCGGATTCACCGCCAATGCCCTGGCAATTCCTACTCTTTGCTGCTGTCCCCCGGACAGCTTGGACGGATAGAAGTCCATTCTATCCCCCATCCCTACTTGCTCTAAAAGTCGCTTGGAAATTTCTTCCGCCTCAGCTTTGGGCATTTTTTGCACCTTCGTTAAGGCTTCCATAACATTTTCCAAGGCAGTTTTATTCTTGAAAAGGTTGAACTGCTGAAAAACCATGGAAGATTTCCGCCGTAAAGCGTATACCTCTTCCTTTTGTATGAGACTTTGCATCCACCCTACATTCCCCAATGCGAATCCTTCCTTCGCTGGGTACTGTAAGATAATTTAAGCAGCGAAGAAGGGTGGACTTTCCCGTTCCTGAGGGGCCAATGATAGCCACAATATCTCCTTTATGAATTTCTAAGGAAATATCCTTTAAAACCTCTGTGCCTCCCGGAAAGCTTTTTGGACAAATGTTCGATTTCTATGAGTACTTCTTTCTCCACGGATTGTCCTCCCTACTGCTATACATATGCTCTATAGGCTCTACAAACTGCTTGTTGCATGCTATTCTGCTTTAAGTCTTTTTATTACTTTGCTCTTTTGATACTTTACTCTTTTACTTACTGCTTATTCCACGGTAAATCCAAGTTCATTGTAAGGAATGATATTCTTGGTCATGTCGGAATACATATATTTCTCTACAATCTTCGCCACGGTTCCATCCTCCAGCATCTCGGAAAGAACCACATTTACCTCATTTCTTAAAGCCTTGCCCTCATCAGTCTTGGCAAAGTAGTAGGCAACGTCGTTAGCATAAAGACGCTCGTCTAAGAAACGAAGCTTATTGTTGCTGGCATTTTTCCCACTTATAGACTGCAGAATCCGTAGAAGCGAAGGCATCCAGTCTGCCTAAAAGAACATCCTGATATCCTGCGGAACCGTTCTCCCCTCATACAGGGTTACGGTAAAGCCCTTTTCCTGTCCCATTCTTTCAATGGTCTGCTGAGCTGCCTGTCCGTTTAATACGCCAACCTTCTTGTCCTTTAAATCATCAAAGGTCTTAATGGCACTGTCTTCCTTAACCACTACGCACTGTGCATCTCCGTAGTAAGGTACGGAAACCAAATACTTCTGCACTCTGTCTGCATTTACCGCATAACAGTTTGCAGCCACATCCGCTCTCTTCGCATCCACCTGTCCGAAGGTTGCTCCGGAGCCGGTAGCCTGCATCACATCAATGGTCCAACCGGTTCTGTTACCAATTTCTTTCCAGATTTCCGCATCAATACCGGTCCAGTTGCCCTTGTCATCAATTAAGCTGTAGGGCTCTCCGCCACCGCTGGTCGCCACATGAACAGTTCTTCCCTTGGTGATTTCCACCTTGGCACTATCACTGCCTGCCTTCTCTGTAGCTTTCTCACTTTCTCCTGCCTTCTCCGTAGCTTTCTCGGAAGCAGCCTCCGTAGCCTTCTCACTTGCTTTCTCTGTTCCTGCCGCAGTTGTTGCGGTCTTCGCTCCTCCGCAGGCATTCAGTGCCAATGCAGCCAAGGCCAAGGCAATCCATAAATTCTTTTTCTTCATTTTTCTTCCTCCCTATACAAAAAGTTTCGCCTTTTAAGCGATAGCCAGGTTTTCTTTGATTTTTCTAGTAAGCTTCCTTCAGTCGCTTCTCCACTATTTTCCGGAAAAAATCAAAGAAACTGATTACAACCCAGTACACCAGCATTACCGCCCCGTAGACTTCAAAGTATCGGTAGCTTTGGGAACCTTCCGTTCTGGCTGCTCCCATAATATCTGGAACCCCCAGCATAAAGGCCAGGGAACTGGATTTGATCAGATTGATAAAGTCATTAAAGAGGGGTGGTATAGCCACACGAATTGCCTGGGGCAAGACAATGCGGTATACCACCTGAAAGTGAGTCATCCCTAAAGACAGAGCCGCTTCTTTCTGTCCTTCTTCCACAGACATCAGGGCTCCTCGGATGCTTTCTGACATAAATGCTCCCACATTGACACTCAGCACAAAGGCTACTGCGGAAATCGGTGTCATATCTCTTACCAAGACACTGTAAACCGCCAAGCCGAAGTAAAAAGAAATAAAGCTGAGCAACAATGGGGTTCCCCGCATAAAAGGAAACCAAAAATTTACATAGAGGGTTTAAAATCGGAACCTGATAATAAGAAATAATGGCAATCAAAATGCCCAAAATCAGGGAGAAAAAAATGTTGCAATTAAAGCGATTTCCAGAGTTACGGGAACCTTTAAGAAAAATCTTCGGAATTACAGATAAGAAACATCAAACATTGCGCTATCCACTTTCCTCTATACAAGCCTTAAAATTCGTGTCAAAAAGAAAATTTTTTTCTTTTTTTATAGGATAAACGAAAAATGCATAGCATGACAAATTCTGAAAACTTATAATTTCTTATATTTATAGAGAATTTAAATATGCGCGTTTTTTTATGAGTCTCCTTAGCAAAAAGAGAGTGTATCCACTCTCCTTAAGCTGATATTTCTCTTCTGTATACCTTTATCTGCCTGCCTCTTATGCCTCCTCCGCCAAAGACCTAATAGACTGAGCATACTCCGAAGGAGCCATGTCACACTCTTTTTTAAACTGCCGGGAAAAATAATGAATGGAGGAATAGCCCAGCTGGTCTGCAATCTGGGTAAAGTTTAATTGCCCCTCTCAGAATCATCCGCTTTTGCAGTATCAATCTTCATCTTATGGAAGAGTTCCATCACTCCCATGCTTCCCACTTCCTGAAAGAGCTTTTGTAAATGAGAACGTCCCAAGAGCATATCCCGACAGATTTCCTCTATAGTAAGCTTCTCCTGAATTCTTCTTTCCAGATACTCTACCACGCTGTTATAAAGCTCCCGTTTCCGATTTCCCTTTTCCACAAAATACTCCGTACTTCTCCCCGGTAAGGGCAAAGAAAAAAATACCGTCTGTATAAAGGAAATCAAAAACTCCGCCAAATACTGCCGAATCAGCTGTTGCCCGCCAAAATTTTGCTCCGGAGAAAAAGCAGCTTCTTTTGGTAGGGGTTGATCCATTCTTCCGCTGAAAACATTGCTGCCTTCCTGAATGATTTTTCGATAAAATCCGCTTTTCCTGCTCCGTAACCGAAAGACATTTTTCTGCGAAAATGCCAAAGGGCAGGACTGTGACAGTAAAAGCTGATGACCACAAGGCTTGGGGCACTTTTTCCGTTGGTTAAGACATTATGAAACTCATTGGGTTCATGGAATAAAATCTCTCCCTTTTTGAGCGGAATCTCCTTCTCCCCGGCAATAGCGGTGATTTCTCCGGAATCCACGCAAACAAACTCCCAAAAAGGGTGCGCCTCTCCGGGAAAAGCAAAATCTTTATGGTATTGAAAATAATGAAGAGAAACCAGTTCCTGAATCTCTATAGAATCCTGTAAATACACACTTTCGTAATCCATTCTTACCTCCCCAAACTTGCCTTTTCCCCCTTATGTCGTCTATCACCGCTATACTATTCGATTATACCAATTAAATCGCCAATCATGCAAATATATATTCCCATTTTTTATGCTTTTTGCACTAAAATACGGAGTAGATTTAGAAATTATACAGAGGAGCAGCATTATGGGAAAAAGAACAGGACAATTAACCCTCCCCGGAGAAGAGAATTTTTTTGAAGAAACCAAGGAACTGGTGGAGCGTTTTAGGAGCGGATGCCATCAGAGACAGTGACGGCACCCATTTGGATCCAAAGAGCAAAACCCTGCCGGTAAAAATTTACAGCACCTATTTTGTAGCCAGAGGGCACAATGAATTTGCCGAAAAGCATCCGGAGGAGTGTCAGCAATTTTACCTGATGTCAAAGCCTCTAACCGCCTATTCCTCCCACTTGGAAATCCCCTATATGGAAGGCTTCTTTCCAAAGCAGGTAAGTCCGGACTTTGACCATGATCCGAAAAAATGGTGGGAGCTTATAGACCGTAGTACAGGGGAAGTGGTAGAGCCCTCCCTTTGGAGTTTAAAAACGGAAAAGACGGAGGAGGGAAATCAGTATCTCCTGATTCTGGAAAACGCTATTCCCTTCCATCGTTATACCCTGAGCTTTTTGGCCTATGCCCTTTGGGACCCCACAGAACTTTATAACCACATTACCAACCAATGGGGAGATAAGCCCGGAGACATCCCTTTTGACATTCGGAAGCCCCACAGTAAGGCCTTCGCTAAATCCTGTCTCAGCCAGTGGCTGGCAGAGCATCCGGATACGGATGTGGTGCGCTTCACCACATTTTTCTACCATTTTACCCTTCTCTTCAATCATGAAGAAAAGGAAAAATATGTGGACTGGTTTGGCTATGGAAACACCGTTTCCACAGATGCTTTAGAGGCCTTTGAAAAGGAGTATGGCTATGCTCTTCGGCCGGAGGATTTGGTGGATGAGGGGTATTTCAACAGTACCTTCCGCATTCCTACCAAGGCTTATCTGGATTACATGGATTTTTATTCAACGCTTTGTGGCAAAGGAAGCCAAGGAGCTGGTGGAGCTTTGCCATAAGGAAGGTAGAGAAGCCATGATGTTCCTGGGAGATAACTGGATCGGTACAGAGCCCTACGGAAAATATTTTTCCTCCATCGGCTTAGACAGCGTGGTGGGAAGTGTGGGGGGAGGTGCTACTCTCCGTCTGATTTCCGACATTCCCGGAGTCCGTTATACCGAAGGGCGTTTCCTTCCCTACTTCTTCCCGGATAGCTTCTCCCCCGGTATGCATCCTGAAAAGGAAGCAATAGAAAACTGGATCAGTGCAAGACGGGCAATTTTCAGAAGTCCCATTGACCGCATCGGTTACGGCGGGTATTTAAGCCTGGCCTACAAATTCCCCGCCTTTTTGGACACCATGGAAAAGGTGGCGGAGGAATTTAGAGAAATTCATCAGGAAGTAAAGGGGCAGAAGGCCTACAACAAATGTAAGGTGGCCATCCTGAATGCCTGGGGAAAAATTCGTTCCTGGCAGGCTTACATGGTGGCTCACGCCCTGTATTATCAACAGATTTACAGCTATTTCGGTATATTGGAAGCCCTGTCCGGTATGGCGGTGGAGGTGGAATTCCTCTCCTTTACCGATTTTTTGGAAAATGGTATCCCAAAAGACATTGATGTCATCCTGAATGCGGGTGATGCAGGTACCTCCTGGTCCGGTGGTGAAATCTGGCAAAATGAAAGGCTTTGCACCATGCTACGGCAATTCGTCTATGATGGCGGCGGTTTTATCGGTGTAGGAGAACCCTGTGCTACACAGTATCAAGGCAGCTTCTTCCAGCTTTCCGATGTCCTCGGTGTAGAGAAAGAGCTGGGCTTCAGCCTTTCTACAGACAAGTATTTTAAAACGGAAAAAACTGCTCACTTCCTATTGGAAGACTTCTTCAAAGAAGAGCTTTCCTTTGGGGAGAGTAAGAAAAACATTTACGCAACGGATAAAGATACAGAGATTTTGGAATACAGCGACGGTTCTGTGCACCTTTCTTCCCATACTTTCGGAAAGGGTCGAGGCATCTATATGGCAGGACTTCCCTACTCTCCGAAAAATACCAGACTTCTTTTACGGGCTCTTTTATATAGCTGCGGTAAGGAAAATGAATACGCTCTCTACCAGGCCACAAACCCGAGCTGTGAAGTTCATGCCTATCCGGAAAAGGGACTGCTTGCAGTTTTAAACAATAGTCAAGAGCCTCAAGATACCGGCTATTATGACGGAAAAGGGAAGGCTACAGAAATCCATTTGGAAGCCGGGGAAATGCAGTGGCATAGGGCAGAAAAACTGTAAACTATATACGTAAAAGAATAACAAAAAATAAAGCAGAAAAGTACATAACATGATAAGCCGGGACAGCACGCAGCCAAAAGGACAAATGCTTTACACAATCGTATAAAGATTATTTAGGAAATTCTCCCTATACTTAGAAAAAAATAACACATCTTTTTGTTTCTTCTATATAATTCATAAAAAATAAGAAGAAGCAGAACAAAAAGAGGAAATCCCTACAGTAAGCAAGGGATTTTTCCGGAAAACGGAGGAAAAAAATGAAAAGAAAATTATTGTACCCCATCGCCGTAATGGCATCCTTAGCCCTTGCGCTTACAGCATGCGGCGGCAGCCAAGCAAAGGAAAGTGCAAAAGATGAAAAAGGGCGAAAAGCAAGGCTGATGCAGGTAGTGAAGTTGCAAAGGCTGATGCTTCCGCACAGAGTGGAGACGGATTAGTATACTGGTCCATGTGGGAGGCTACAGAGCCACAGGGACAGGCTTTGAAAGAAGCAATTGATGCTTTCACCAAGGATACCGGCATTGCCGTAGATGTTCAGTTTAAGGGAAGAACCGGAATCCGTGAAGGATTACAGCCCGCACTGGATGCCGGAACCAACATCGACCTTTTTCGATGAGGATATCGACCGTGTAAACAAGACCTGGTCTGCTTATCTTTTTAGATTTAGAAGAATTGGCAAAGGCAAATGACTACGAGAAAACCGCAAATGCCGGCCTTATCGCAGCTTGTAGAGAAGTAGGCGGAGGAACTTTAAAAGTCTATTCCTTACCAGCCAAATGTATTTGCTTTCTTCTACAATAAGGCAATCTTCGATGAAGCAGGCATTAAGGAAGTACCAAAAGACCTGGGAAGACTTGGACAAGGCTTGTGCTTTAATCAAGGAGAAGGGCTATGCGCCTATCACCAGTGATGACGCTTATATCTTAAGCAGCTTCGGATACCACCTGTCCAGAATCAACGGTTGTGAGAAGGCCTCTCAGATTGTGAAGGACGGAAAATGGGATGATCCTTCTGTTCTTGCAGTGGCTAAGGCTTATGAAGACTTTGCTAAGAAGGGCTATTTCTCCGAGAGCATTGCTTCCAATGTTTTGGCCGGCAGGGCAGAACCAGGAATTGGCTGCAGGAACTGCTGCAATGTACTAAACGGCTCTTGGCTTCCAAACGAAGTGAAAGACATTGCCGGCGACAACTTCCAGTGGGGATGCTTTAGCTATCCTGCAGTAGAAAATGGAGTAGATGGCGTTGAAGCGGCAAACTTCGAGCACAGGTATTGGCAATCAACAAGAATTCCAAGCATGCTGAAGATGCATTCAAGTTAATCACCTACTTCACCAAGGGTAAGTACGACCAGAAGCTTTCCGAGATGTCTTTGGGAATTCCTGCAGACAGCGACAATAAGGAATGGCCTGAGATTTTTATCCTCTGTAAAAAGCCTGTTATGGAGAGCTTAAAGACTCGTTATCCATGGGCAGCTTCCGCAGAAGATAATGCGGATATGACTCCGATTTTAAAGGAGAACTTCACAAAGCTTTGTGGCGGCAGCATCACTGCTGAAGAGTTTGTAAAGAATTTACAGAAGTAATGAAATAGTAAAACGACATTTGACGCTGTGAGGAAATCAGGGCCCTCCCCAAAAAAACGGGAGAGGAATCCTTCAAACTTCTTTTTTTCACAGCCAATTTTTTAGGAGGCTACAGTGAAAAAGAATTCTGCTATACTATTTGCCTTTTGTCAGTCCTGCGGCAATTCTCTTTCTTTTGGTATTTCTTTATCCCATTCTGAGAACCTTGTGTATGAGCTTCTTTAAGATTGACGGGGTAACGGATGCCTTTTCCAAATGGCAATTTGTGGGATTGGAAAACTATCAAAAGCTATTAAGCACCACCCTTTTCCGGATTTCTATGGGAAATCTCTTCCGGATTTGGGCTTTAGGGGAATCCTGGTGCTCAGCCTTTCCCTTCTTTTGCCGTAATTATAACCTCCGGGATTCGTGGCAAAAAGCTTTTTTTCCGTGCCATGATTTATCTTCCCAATATTGTTTCCGCGGTAGCCTTAGCCACCATGTGGCTCCAGTATGTTTACAGCCCGAAATTCGGCTTACTGAAAAGCTTTTTCACTATGATTCATCTGGATAAACTGGCCAAAATCCAGTGGCTCAGCAATGACCATAAGTTTATGGCCCTTTTAATTGCCTATTGCTTCGGTATGGTGGGCTATCACATGTTGATTTTTGCCAGCGGTATCGAAAGAATCAGTGGAGACTATTTTGAAGCTGCCACCTTAGACGGCGCCAATAGACTCCAGCAATTCCGACATATTACCCTTCCTCTTTTAAAGGGAATGTTCCATACCAATATCACCATGTGGTCTGTCAGCAGCGTAGGCTTCTTCGTCTGGTCCCAGCTTTTCTCCACGGTAACGGCGGACACCCAGACCATCACCCCCATGGTCTATATGTATATGCAGATTTTTCGGAGCAGGAAACAGTGTTACGGAACGAAATGCGGGAATCGGAGCCGCGGTAGGGGTTTGCTTAAGCCTTTGTGTAGTCCTAATCTTCCAGCTTTGCAATCGACTCTTCAAGGACAAGGATTTGGAGTTCTAGAATTGCTGAAAATACTATCGCTAAGATTCTAAAGTATTTTTCCATTATAAAAAAATCTTATTCCTAAATCCAGGATGGCTAAATCATTTTTAAAAAGTCCGTAAAAAGCTGGTCTGTATAAAAAGATAGAATAGGAACATAAACAAGAAGGAGAAACAATATGTCATTCTTTTTCCAAAGAAAAACTTATAGAGATCCCATACGTTGGCAAAAGGAGTTGCGTTTAGCCCCTGCTTATCTGTTGCTTTTAATTTGGATTTTTCTTCACAGTGGTTTTTGCTGGGTTGGGTGGTTTTGGCCAGCTTTTTCCACCACCAAGGAAATCTTTGCCAATAAATTGCTTTCCTCCGGTTTCCATTGGGAGAATTACGAGAAGGCCTGGGTCAATTCCGATGTATCCACCATCTTTTTTTAACTCTCTCTTTTATTCTCTGAGCTCTGTTTTTTCTTTTTGGTTGTGGTCTGTGCCCCGGCAGCCTATGCTCTTTCCCGCTTTTTCCTTTAGGGAAATCAGCTCATGCAAAAATGCCTTTGTGGCATCCATGGGTGTACCGGTGGTCATGATTGTCCTTCCTCTCTTTGCCATGGTGGCAGGACTGGATATTTTTAAATCATGTAATCCCCAACAAACTTACCCTGATTTTTCCTCTATGTGGGCATCAATGTACCTTACACCACGATTTTCCTGATGGGATTTTTTGCCAATATTTCCAGAGCCTTTGAAGAGGCGGCCGCCATTGACAGTTGTCCTCCCGGAAAATGCTTTTTGGCAGATTATGCTGCCTATGGCGCAACCGGGCATTATCACTGTCAGCATTTTCAACTTTATCAATGTCTGGAACGAGTACTTTATTTCCTTAATTTTCGGAAACTCCGACCAGGTGCGTTCTGTGGCGGTAGGACTCTACTCCATGATTAACTCCATGAAATATACCGGAGACTGGGCAGGGATGTTTGCCTCTGTCATCATTGTCTTCTTACCCACCTTTGTACTCTACCTCTTCCTTTCCGAGCGAATTATTGCCGGAGTAACCGGAGGCGGTGTAAAGGGATAAAAAGCGTAAATCCATGCAGTGCAAAGCTGCAGTTTTTTTCCTCATGCTATTTTTGAAAAGGAAGTCCTATGAAAAACAAATTAACAAACGAAGAATTGCAAAATGCCCTTTCCCAATTCACTTTGGAGGGAGAGGTAAAATCCTGTAGCCCTTACGGTTCGGGGCATATCAATGATACCTTTTTGGTGGAAGCCGGCAGAAAATATATTCTGCAACGAATCAACAGTGAAATCTTCACAAAGCCCAGGGAACTGATGGAAAATGTAGACCTGGTCTGCCGCTTTATGACGGAAGAAATCAAGAAACAGGGCGGAAATCCGGAACGGGAAAGCTTGCAGATTATCAAAACTAAGGACGGAAATCTTTATTACGAAGATGAGAAGAAGAATTTTTCCGAATGTATCTCTATATTACCGACTGTAAGGCCTTCGACCTTGTGGAAAAACCGGAGCACTTTTATGAAAGCGCCTATGCCTTTGGGCATTTTCAAAAGCTTCTTTCAGACTTTCCCGCAGAAAAATTGCATGAGACCATCCCCCACTTCCATGACAGCCCACAGCGTTTTTCAGCATTTTTCTGAAGGCTGTAGAAGAGGATAAATTCGATAGAAAAAAAGATTGTGAAGAGGAAATTCAGTTTTTCCTCTCCCATGAGAAAGACTTGTCCTATGCTTTGGCGCTTTTGAAAAAGGGAGAATTGCCGCTAAGGGTAAGCCACAACGACACCAAGTTAAACAATGTACTCTTTGATGCCAATACGGAGAAGGCGCTTTGCATCATTGACTTGGATACTGTCATGCCCGGGCTTTCCATTTTTGATTTTGGAGATGCCATCCGCTTTGGTGCCAACACCGGAGCGGAGGACGAAGAAGATTTGAGCAAAATCTCTCTGTCTCTTCCCCTCTTTTCCCTCTATACCAAGGGCTTTTTAGAGGCCTGCGAAGGCTCCCTTTGGGAGAAAGAGATTCTTTCCCTACCGGAAGGCGCAAAGATTATGACTTTGGAATGCGGAATGCGTTTCCTTACCGACTACTTGCAGGGAGACAGCTATTTCCATGTAAAAAGACCGGGACACAACCTGGATCGTGCCAGAACCCAGATTGCCCTGGTAAAAGATATGGAAAAGAAATGGACGGAGATGAAGGAAGAAGTGAAGAAATACCTGAGATAAAAAGCAGGAATTCTTTATAATAAAAAAAATAATGCAGTATAGGTCTAAAATTGGGGCACGCTCTCGCTAGCTCAATCCTGTGTATTGAAGGACTGTATTTATTAAAGATGCGCTCTAATGCAGTATGGGTCTACAATCGGGGCACGCTCCCGCTAACCTCGCCTTCGTAACAGTACTAACTTCAAGCTTCGCTTTGCTCGCTTTCAGTAAGTACTGACGGGCTCAGATTGCCCCTTTTTAGACCTATACTGCATTAAAAATACCTATTCTATTCTGAATAATCCCTGCTTTTTTTATCTCCAAATTAGCCAGACGAAGAGGTAGCCGGTTCCTGCTGCTGCCAAGGTAAAAGGGAATTCCGATTTTCATAAATTCGCCGAAGCCTACTTTGTAGCCCTCCTGCTTCAGCATTCCTACTGCTGTGATATTGGCACTGGCTCCGATGGGAGTGATATTTCCGCCCAAAAGTTGCTCCGGTTAAGAGTCCAAAAATACAGAAGATAGGGTTCAATCTGTAAAAAGCTGGCAAATACCGGTAATGATGGGAAGCATGGTTGCCACATGAGGAATATTATCAATAAAGGCAGAAAAATATTACGGAACCCCAAACAATAATACTGTACAAAAGGAAAAGATTGTTTCCTCCCAGCTTTACGATTCCTTCCGCCGCAAGGTCTATTAAGCCCACATCGGTAATGCCCTGAATCACAAGGAAAAAGCCCCATCAAAATCATAAGAGTTTCTCTATCCACAGAAAGCAAAAGACTTCTTGAGATTTTTCCGGCATTTTTCTTCACATGAAAATCCACCGCCATACAGATGACAGCGATAACGCAACAAATCAAGCCGTTAATAATACCGGGAGTGTTGGGAATGAAGGAAGCCACAATCAGAGAAACCACCACTCCAATCAACGCGATACTGGGAAAATATCCTTCCACCTCGGTTTTTTCCGTAGCCTCCACCGGTTGACGGAATTTTTCTAAACAAAAAGCATCATAATCGGTACGGTCGCCATTGCTCCCAACTCTACGGAAAAGAACATTCCGGGTTTTCCCTTCATAAAGAAAAACTCCGTAAAGTTCATCTTGGCATAGCCCCCCAGCATAATGGAAGTGGTATCGCCCACCAGGGTTGCCGCACCTTGTAAGTTGGAGGATACCGCAATGGATAAAAGCATGGGAACCGGGCTGATTTTGATTTTTCTTACAAATGGCAATCCCCACCGGAGCAATCATCAAAACCGTAGCCACATTGTCGATAAAGGCGGATACCGATCCTGCAAATAGGGACATTAAAATGATAACCCACATCACATTGGAACATTTATCCAATATAATCTCCGCCAGACGGTTGGGCATCTTGGATTCAATAAAGTAATACACGATGACCATGGTTCCGCCAATCATCATAATCACGTTCCAGTTAATGACGGACAGGAGATAGAGGGGATTTCTCTGTAATATACCCAATCCCACAAAAAGCAGGGCCACCGCCCAGATAGCATATAGCCTCCATTCCTGTTTTACAATCATCACCACATACATGAGAATAAACAAGATCAATGCAATACTTTGTAATGGCATCCCTAGTACTCCTTAACTCTACAATATCACTCTACTACTTGGTTTCCTTTTCCTATACTACTGTTTTGTAGTCGTTTTATAATCGCTCTATGATCGCTTTATGCGGATTCATCTCACTTTCTTACCCTAACACTACTAGGCAAAGAAAAAACTCCCGCAAAGCAGGAGCTGTTTTTCCTTTGTTATGCTATTGTGCCCCAAGCTATTAAGAAAGTCAAGAATTCTCTTCTTTTTGATACTTCGCTCCATTTCCAAAGGGGAAAGTTCCCTCTCCCACACCTTTTAGAAAATGATACTTGGCAATTCCCAAATCCACCATGTCCATGTCGTAATTATCCGGTACCGAGGCCCGAAGTTCACCATGCTCATAAAAGAACTTCGGCTTTTGTTTATTTAACGCACTGGGCGCTAAGGCTACCGCCTCCATTCCCTCCTGAATCCAATTCGGATAGGAATCTTGTCCGGAAATTCGCTCATGCCAAGGCTTTTTCTTCATGGGGAATAAACTGCCGATCAGCTTTCTACCGATTCCCTCTTCTCCACTGTGTCCAAGCGCTATTACCGCCTGAATATGCTCATCCTCCGGATAGCAGAAGCTTTCCCGGTCAAAGGTTCCTCCAACCCAGCAGCTTCCTATCCCAAGCTCTTCCACAAACAGTACCATCTCTTCCCCATAGAAACCGATTTTTCTCCCGAAAATGGGCAAGTCCCGCATTTCCCTTTAAGAGAATCAAACTGCGAACATTTTTAAAAAGTCCGTAGCTTTTCCGAAAATCCTGAAATGCTCTACTGCCGTCTTCTTCAAATTCTATCGTAAGTCCTGTTTCCAGATTGATTGCAGAAATTTTTATTTTTGAATCGCCTCCATTTCCTCCTCGGAGAGAGGGGCAGGAGTGAAAAATACGATGTGATTTACGATGTAGGATTGCGTCTGTCATGCTTTTCTTCTAATTAGCCTTTCTTTTTCAGCGTTGATTTCTTTTAGCTTTTTACCAGCTAGTCTTCTATTTTTCAAATAGAAGAAAATACCCTTCCTAGTATAGAAAGTTTTTTTACAAAAAGCAAGGGAGAGGATATCACTTCCTCTCCCTCTTTTCAGCTTCTTCCCTATTCTTTTTGATGGTTTCCGAAAAGCTCTATTAAATACCTTAGAATCTTACTGATATACTGTCCGTCTTTTCGGCTGATACAAGCTGTACAAAAGGTCAAAGGACATTCGTATACATCTCCCATAGCCCCCAAATCCGTCAAAACAGGCAGACCATAGTATACATTCTTCTTGTTGCTTAAGTTGATAAACCACTTCCCTCCAAGATGTTTTTCGGAAGGTCTCTCCCACATAAATAGACAGCTGGTCCAGAATTTCCTTATCCTCAATTAACTTATGGTGATCCTCATAATGCTCAAGAAGCCAAGCTTCTACTGCATCCAAGGACTGAATACTGTAATCCAGAGTAAGCTTTTCTTTCTCTGCAAATTCTCCGGTAACATAGTCCATCTTGAAGCCGATAAAGAAAATCCATTCTTGAAAGTTTTCTTCAGTATAGGCCATACCTTCACTCCTTTTTATACTATTTTTCCAATGTCTATTCATAAACGAATCTGAAACCATTCTTTCCCTCAGCCCAAAAATTAGAGTCCTTATTGTTCGATTGATAAATGAAGGTATCTCCTATAATCACTTGCGGCAAATAGCACTCTCTCCACAAGAAGCTTATCTCCCTCTATTCTATAGAATGCCAGGTAAGCTTTTAAAGCTAATATAATAGTAGCCGGTAAAATAAATCTTCGTAATATAGGGAAGTCGCTGATTTAGGATATATTGCTTTTAGCTTCTATTTTTGTCTAATAAATCATTTAAGTACTTCTCGCAGATATCGTAGTCCTTGGATGCTTCAAAAGACCTCATGCCAAACCCGGTCAAGGTCTTTTTCGTGCTGATGGTGAATATTCTACATTATACTTCATTTGCGCTTACCACGAAAAATATGCCCGTACCTCCTCAGCAGATAAATATCCCTCTTCTTCCCCGGAGCGCCTTCCTTCATTTAGTTCACACATAAGGCGAAGCATGGTTTTCGTTTTCTCAAATTCTTCGTCCTCCGCAATATCTCGAATGGCATATTTCCCTCTCCCATTAACAGTTAAATAAACGGGTGAACCGGGGGATACTTTTTCTAAAACAGAATTATAATTTCTAAGATCTGAAACAGGACTAATATTTGCCATAAACGCACATCCTTTCCTACTTTCTCTTTCCTTTTTCTTATCCCCCATCATAACACGCATAGAATACCGAGACAATATTTACGATAAATTTTACTTAAGATTACACCTCATATATTTTCATAGAGATTTGTGTTAAAGCTATGCTTCCCTCTCCTATTCTGCCTTTAACAATGCACTTACCAACGCAGGAATCGCCGCAAAATCCTCTTCCTTTGCCGTCCATTCCGCCCGAATATTTTCAGGAATCACATTAAAGCCCGCAGCTTTTAAATTCTCCTGTAAAACCTTCACAGACTCTCCGCTCCAGCCATAACAGCCAAAGGCAGCTGCCTTTTTCTTCTTAAACTTCAGCTGCTTTAAAAACTCCAGCCAGCCTGCCACAGGAGAAAGAATGGAATTTGCCACCGTAGGAGAACCTACTGCAAGGGCTTTCGACTTAAAGACCTCCGTCATTACTTCATTTTTATCCGACTTGGAAATGTTAAAAACCTTCACCACCGTATCCGGACTTTGCCGATGAATCTCCTCCGCAATGCTGTAGGCAATCTTTGTCGTACCTTCCCACATGGTATCAAAGGCAATCGTCACCTGATCTTCCTGATAATCCTGAGCCCATTCCGCATATTTTTCCACAATCTGCATGGGATTGTCCCGCCAGATGGCGCCATGGGAAGGAGCAATCATCTCTATAGGAAGATTTAAAGCCGTAATTTCCTCCAGTTTTTTTCCGTAAAATGGGAGCAAAGGGCGCAATGATATTGGCATAGTACTTCATAGCTTCCTTCATAAGAACGCATTGATTTGCCTTATCGTTAAAAAGCTCCTCCACCGCATAATGCTGTCCGAAGGCATCCATAGAGAAGAGGATATTGTCTCCGGTTAAAAATGTTGCCATGGAATCCGGCCAGTGGAGCATACGCATTTCCAAGAAAATGAGTTTCTTTCCGTTTCCAATATCCACAGAATCCCCGGTCTTAACCACATGGAAATTCCAGCCCCTCTTGCCATACTGCCCCTCAATGCTTTTCATGGCATTTTCCGTACAATAAATCGGCACATCAGGAATCTCTTCCAATATGGTGGTAAGGGATCCGGAATGGTCGCACTCCCCATGATTTGCCACAATAAAATCAATCTTTTTAAATCAATTTCCTTTTTCAGATTCTCCACGAAGTCAAAACGGTGGGGTGTCCAAACCGTATCCATCAAAAACCGTCTTTTTTTCTTCCTCGATGAGATAGGCATTTTGGCTGGAACCGTTGATGATAGAATAATCATCTCCATGAAAATGCTGTAGTTCCCAGTCGAGATAGCCTATCCAACTGACATTTCCCTTTACCGCTTTTCTCATTTTCTCCTCCTAAAGAATCCTCTTATGTACGCTAAGTGTTCTCTTATGCCAAACTGATTAACAAAGCCATTTTGAAATTTCCCTTTGCTGTTACTGCATGTCGACCTGCCTTGGCAAAATGGAACTCTTCTCCCGCATGAATCACATGGTCAACGCCCTCATACTGAATCACAGCTTCCCCTTCCAGAGCAAATACCATAGCCTCTCCCGGCGCTGCGTGCTCGGAAAGACCGGTTCCCTCAGAAAAGGACATCAGCACAAACTTCATTTTCTCATTGTGCATCAAATCCATGTTTACAATCTTACCCTCCTGATAGGGGAGTAAGTCTGCCAAACGAAAAACCTCACCTGCTTTTACTGCTTCATTCATAAAATCTTCCCTCCTTATGGAAATTTCTGTGTATACTGCACCCTTTTCACTACGGATTCCCACCGGTTTTTTTCCACCGGGGTGAGAATGGCCTGCCCCTTGGAAAGGAACTTCCCTTCTCCTGTTCCGTAAACTTCTATCTCCCCTCAGCTACGAAAAAGTAGCTTATGATAGGGATAAAGCTCTGCACTGATGTCTGTCCTCTCCGCCATGGAAAAAAATAAATGATGGCGTTTTCTCCCGGATGAATCTGCTTAGATACGGTACAGCCTCGTACCGGCGGATTGTCTCTTGCTATGGAAAACACTTCTCCGACTTTTTCTTTCATAAGCCTCCTTTCTTTGCCGAAGGACTTTGATTTTGAAAATGCTTTAAGCTTTAAAAACATTGCCCTTGAAGTCTCTTTTAAGCTCTAAAAAAATTTGCTCTGGAAGCGCTTTAAACTTTAGCTTTATAAGAGGCTTGCATCTTTAAATCCTTCTTACAAAGTCTATTGTATACAATATATGCGATTCATTTGTTGCAAATGCAACAAATGAATCTAACAAAAGAAAAAAAGAATTTTTTTACCGATATATCTCATACAGATGCTTTTTCTACAATTAGATACATTATTTATCGCCATAATGAGAACCACATTCTGCAATTTCCAGCATATCTCCCACAATACGAAAAAAACAATCCGATTCTTTTTCATCGATTCTTGCACTCCAAAAACCGGACAAATTACCTGATAATTTTTCCGGTTTTCCAATACAATTATATCCATTTCTATCTATGTCTTTCAAAATTTTATTTATTCTTCTTAGTGTTTTCTTATCTTGTCCCTGCCAGTATAAATATTCCTCCCACGCTTCATCGTGCCATATTTTTCTCATTATTCGGCCTCAATAAGCTCATGCTCATGTATCTTATATCCGGCCTTCATCTCCGCAACTCGTCTTTCCAAAGTAGCTAAATGTTCACTGCTATAAAACGTGTCTCTCTCTGTTGTAATTTCAAATGGAATTCTTCTTTCACGAACTACCGTTTTTAGCAAAAAATGCAAAAATGCTGTAGTCATATTCATCCCCACATCAGAACAAAACTCATCAAACTGTTTCTTTAAATCTTCATCCATACGAACACTAATACTCGTCTGTGCCATAAGAAAGCCTCCTTATCTGTATTGAATTTTAGAATCATCTTCTATATAGAATATATACATTGTATTATATTTTCAATGCAATGTATATATAATTATTGTTAATTTGGTAATTTGCATTATAAAGTAAATCACCATACTAATCTTTTAAAAATTGATTCACTAATCAAGATAATTTATTCACTATTCTTTTTAAGGAAATACTAACTCTTTATCAACTAACTCTGCTTCCATTTCCAAAGAGCCGTTCCGAAAATGAGGGCATATCCCACAAAACTATAAACGTCCGGAATTTCCCCAAAGACCACAAAGCCCAATAAAGCCGCAAAGAGCACCTGAGAATAGTCAAAGACGGAAATTTCCTTGGCCGGCGCATAGGCATAAGCCTTGGTCACAAAAATCTGTCCCACCGCCGCACTGCATCCGGCCAAAATCAAATATACTGTTTGCTGTATAGACATTGGCTTGTATTGCAAAAAAGAAAAAAAGGGAAGCAATATCAAAACGGAAAAACATCGAAAAAGAAAAAAACCACTACCGGTCCTTTTCACTCCACCCAATCCTACCTTTCGCACATAGGTATAGGCAGTTCCCGCCGAAAAATCCCCCTAAAAAGTGCCACCAGCGCGGGAAGTCCCACGATTCCCCTGCCCGGGCTTCACCACAAAGGCTGCTCCCAGCAAAGCTAAGAGTACGGAAACAATCGCCATCTTATTGGGTTTTTCTCCCAAGATAAAAAAATAGACATCACTATGGCAAAGAAGGGCGCCATTTTTCTGTAAAATACTGGCATCCCCCAGCTTCAGATACGTAATTGCCCAGAAGTTACAAAAGAATCCCCAAGGTTCCAAAAACAGCAACGAAGCAACAAAAGGAATTCTAAGCTCCTTGGGTACAGAATAACGTATTCCCTGTTGCCGCATCATCACAAAAGGCAATCAAAGCCGCCACACAATTTCGAAACATTGCTTTCTGCATGGTAGGTACATCTCCTGAAAGCTTCACAAAAAAAGCCATTCCTGCAAAAGCCTGCTGCTGAAAGGATTATGGAAATGATTCCCTTTATTTTTACGGTCTTTTTTTCTACTCTGATTTCTTCTTTCATTTTATACTACTCTACTTTCTAAAACTAAATATACTGTCTTATTATAACGAAGATGAAATAAAACAGCCAGCCTAGTCCATCTACAATTCTCCCCAACATATCCTCATTTTTAATCCACCCCTATAAACTCTCTATTCCTTTTTTCTCCTATAAAGCCTTTATACTGAAAAACACTTGAACAAATAAGCCTCTATTCCAATTGAAAGTATACAGAAAGTTTGACGGCATCCTATGTACAGCGCTATTGATAATATTCATTTTCATTTTTTATATATTGATCGCTATTCCTTTGGTCGGAATTGGATCTTTCCGGAAAGCAGCATTCCCTACAATATGCTCCGTTACATTGAATCCGGAACCGCCAGCTTCTTTATAGATTCTCAGGAGTATTCTGTAAAAAGACCAAATTATCTATATTCCCAAAGGAAGTCAGCTCTCCTGCTTTGCCACCAGCAGTCATTTTTCCTTCACCAGTATTCGTTTTACCAGTTCTGTGTTTTTTGAAGGAGGGGACTTACTGGGGGATTATTATCATTTGCCGAAGATTATGGAGGGTAAGGGAGAAAGCTTTTTATTTTGATGAAATGTATCAATGGGTCAAAAACAGTCCCGCTAAGATGTTCTTTGTCAGGGGGTATTTAGAGCTATTGATTGCCTCTCTCATTGCCAAAGTGAATCCGGAAAGAGAGCAAGAAGAGTTTCCTCCTATTTCTTTGAATACTAAAAATGATATAGAAGAACAAGCTAAAAAAACTCATCTAATTTATCTTCTCAAAGTCAGCCTTCTTCATGTTCAAAAAAAGGAAGCCACAGAAGAACAGGACTTAGCAAAAAAATCAGAAATCAAATCAAAAAAATCCGGTACCGGAATGGATTCTCGCATCCAAGGAGTAGTGGATTATATTCTCTTACATCCCAATGAAAAAAATATTCTCCTAGCCGTTTAGCGGAAATGGCGGAATTAAGCAAGCAAAGATTTACGGCTCTATTCAGTTCCCAGCTTGGAAAGTCTCCTATGGTCTATATCAAAGAGTTAAAAGCTTACCACTGCTGCCAGAAAATTACTGGTTTCCAACCTTCACATCAACGATATTGCCTATGAACTGGGCTATGAAGATACCAATTACTTTATTCGTGAATTTAAACGAGCATTTGGCTGTACTCCCAAGCAGTACCGTCAGATTGCAAAAAGAATAAAAAAAATATTTCTTATCTGAATATGGTTGCAAAAGATATATCTTATTGATAGTAAAAATCTGTTTTTCCAAGTGTAAAATGCTATTATTAAGTCTATTTTTCTATGGAATCGTCTAATTTTTTTCCTATATTATACAAATTAATCAGTTATTATACACAAAGAAAAAAATTGCAAATTCCCAAAAAGGAACTTGCGAACAAGATGCCCTAGGATTCCCCTATAGCACTTGCATACTACTAAGGAGGACGATTTATGAGAAAAAAAGATTTTTAAGCGCTATGCTGAGTCTGACAATGCTTTGTACAGCTCTGAGCGGATGCGGTAGCAGTGCCGCAAAGGAGGAAAAGTAAAGCTCCGGAGCAAAAAGAGTAGCGAAGTAAAGGGCAGTGAGGAAAAGGCGGAAGCAGCTGAATTGGAGGGAGATATTACATTCTGGCATTCCTTTACCCAGGGACCAAGATTGGAAACCATTCAGGCAGCTGCGGATAAGTTCATGGAGGAACATCCAAAGGTTACTATCAAAATTGAAACCTTTTCCTGGAATGACTTTTTACACCAAGTGGACAACAGGACTTGCCTCCGGCAATGTGCCTGACATGAGCACCGCCCTGGTTGGTCAGGTTTCCGAAATGATTAACTCCGACGCAATTATTCCGCTGAATGGATTAATTGATGATATCGGACGGGATAAGTTCTATGAAAACGCATTAAATGAGCTTTCCGTAGACGGTAACAACTATGCTGTGCCTCTCTATTCTCACGCCATGGTGATGTGGGTTCGTAAGGATTTACTGGAAAAAAATAACTTAGAGGTACCAAAGACATGGGATGAGCTTTTATGAAGAAGCCAAAACGCTGACAAAAAGACGGCATTTACGGTCTGTCCTTCCCCTGTGGTTCCACAGACTTCCAGGCCACCAATTTCCTGAACTTCTATGTTAAGGGTGCAGGAGGAAGCTTGCTGACGGATGATTTAAAGGCTAACCTTACCAGTGATTTGGCTATAGAAGGAATCAACTATTGGCTGAAAGTCTATAAGGATTGTTCTCCAAAAGATTCTATCAACTACAATGTACTGGATCAGGCCACCCTCTACTATCAGGGAAAGACAGCCTTTTGACTTTAACTCCGGATTCCAAATCTCCGGCGTGGCAGCAAACTCTCCTGATTTACTGGATTATGTAGATTGCTATCCTATTCCTACCATTAAGGGAACAGAGCAAAAAGGGTATTACCACCTCTAACCAGCCTTTGGTTATTTGGAAGAACTCTAAGCATCCTGAAATTTGCGAAGCCTTTATTAAGACCTTATACGAAGAAGATACCTATGTGAAATTCCTTCATTCCGTTCCTGTTGGAATGCTTCCGGCAATCAAGGGAATCGAGGATTCCGAAGCGTATAAAGATGACCCCACTATTCAGAAGTTTGCCCATGCGGAAGAAGTAATTTCTTCTCAGATTCCCGGCGGAACCGCTATCGGATTTGAGCATGGCCCGAGCGTACAGGCAGGTATCCTTACCAACCAGCACGTGATTGAGGAAATGTTCCAGGATATCATCACCAACGGAACAGATGTAAAAAAACGGCTGCAAAAGCTGCTGAAGATAAGTTAAACAGCTTGATGGAAGCTGCTACACAATAATTAGTTTTTTCCCGGAGAATCTGTAAGAACTTCCCTTCTTACAGATTCTCCTAAATAGAAAGGTAGGTCAGAAAATGAAGACAAGATCTTATACGAAATGGTTGTTTGTGCTTCCTGCCGTCATTGTCGTAGCCGCCCTTTTTTTATCTATCCCATTTTTTTCCAGTCTCTTTTTCAGTATGACCAGTAAGAATCTCATTCGGCCAAGATACAGTTTTCTGGGACTGAAAAAAACTATAAAGATATTCTAAGTGATCCCAAATTTTGGGCAGCCTTTTTGAACTCTTTTAAAATGGACTGTATTTTTCCTTGTTGGGACAGATATTGGTGGGCTTCACTGCTGCTCTGGCCTTAAATCGGGTAAAGTTCTTTAAAGGGATGTATAAAACTCTTCTGATTATCCCCTGGGCCTTCCCTTCCATCGTTATTGCCTTCTCTTGGACTTGGATATTAAACGGAGTCTATGGCATTTTGCCGAATCTTTTGGTGAAATGGAAAATTTGCGAAACCGCTCCACAGTTTCTCACAGAAAAGAATCTGGCTTTTATCGTACTGGTACTCATCAACATTTGGTTCGGAGCACCGATGATTATGGTCAATGTCTTGTCTGCTTTACAAACTGTACCACAGGACCAGTATGAAGCCGCAAAAATTGATGGTGCCAGTGCCTTGCAGTCTTTTTCAACACATCACTATTCCCCACATCAAGCTGGTTATGGGACTTTTTGGTGGTTCTAAGAACAGTTTGGATTTTTCAATAACTTCGACTTAATCTATCTGATTACCGGTGGAGGACCTGCCGGAAGCACTCAAACCGTCCCCCTTTATGCCTATGAAATGGGTTGGGGAACCAAGCTGCTGGGAAAAATCCTCTGCTGTAACAGTACTACTGTTTATTTTTCCTAATGAGTGTTTGCATTATCTACTTCACCATTATGAATTGCTGGGAAAAGGGAGGAAAATAAATGAGAAAGAAATATTTTTGCGAGCTTAATCAGCCACATCTACCTCTTGCTCCTCTGTTTCTTCGCCATTTTCCCTTTGTTATGGATTATTATTTCCTCCGTTAAAGGAAAGGGCGAATTAACCGGGAATCCCACAGCCTTTCTTCCGAAGGTAGTAACTTTGGAATATTATCGCCATGTGATTTTTTTGATTTGGGATTCATTGTGAATATTCAAAAACAGTGTCATTATTTCCTTAGCCACAACCGGAATTGCCATCACAATTTCCTCTTTAGCAGGCCTATGGCATTGTGCGTTTCTTCCCTAAAAATCGGAACGGTACTGTCGAAGGTTTTGGTGACCACCTACATTTTTCCCTCCCATCCTCTTAGCCATTCCTTATTCCATCGTAATGGCAAAACTGGGACTAACCAATACCAGAATCGGATTGGTTCTGGTCTACCTTTCCTTCAGTATTCCCTATGCAGTTTGGCTTTTTGGTCGGATTTTTTTCAAGACAGTCCCCATAGGAATAGAAGAAGCCGCAAAGATAGATGGAGCCAATAAAAATTCAGGTGTTCATGCAAGTAGTTATCCCTCTGGTGGCACTCGGGAATCGTAGCCACCGCCATTTATACCTTTATCAATGTTTGGAATGAGTTTTTATACTCTTTAATCCTGATCAATGATACTTCCAAGATGACTGTGGCTGTTGCCCTTCGCTCCCCTAAACGGTTCAGAAATATTAGACTGGGGCGATATGATGGCGGCTTCCACATTGGTAGTAGTTCCTTCCATTATCTTCTTCTGCCTGATTCAAAATAAGATTGCAGGAGGACTGTCTGAAGGAGCTGTAAAGTAATTTATTTTAAATGATAAAAAGCGAGGAATAAAATATGATGAATTATGCCGTAGTGGGTGTGGGCTATTTCGGTGCAGAATTGGCTCGTATCATGAAAAGAACAAGAAGATGCACAGGTTGTTGCCGTATATGATCCGGAAAATGGAGAGACTATTGCGAAAAGAATTATCCTGCGACGCAGAAGCAAGCTTGGAATCCCTTGTATCCAGACCGGATGTAAATTGCGTGATTGTGGCATCCCCAAATTATTTACACAAAGAGCCCGTAATTATGGCTGCAAAACACGGAAAGAATGTTTTTTGTGAAAAGCCTATCGCCCTCTCCTACGCAGATTGTGATGAAATGGTAAAAGCCTGTGAAGAAAATCATGTGATTTTTATGGCAGGACACATCATGAACTTCTTTAATGGTGTACACCATGCAAAGGAACTGATTAACGAAGGAAAAAAATCGGAAGGGTTCTTTACTGCCACTCTGCCAGAAACGGCTGGGAAGATGTGCAGGAATCCGTATCCTGGAAGAAGATTCGGGAAAAAAATCCGGAGGACACCTTTATCACCACATCCATGAGCTGGATTGCGTCCAGTTCCTCATGGGAGGAATGCCGGAAGAAGTTACTATGGAAGCCGGAAATGTGGCTCACCAAGGCGAGGCCTTTGGTGATGAGGATGACATGATTTTTCATAACCGCCCGTTTTAAGGATGGCCGTTATGCTGTGATGGAATGGGGTTCCGCCTTCCGTTGGCCGGAGCATTACCTACTGATTCAGGGTACAGAGGGAGCCATCAAGCTGGATATGTTTGATGCCGGCGGCACCCTGAAGGTAGACGGAAAAGAAAGCCATTTCCTTCTCCACGAAAGTGAGGAAGAAGATGCAGACAGAACCCGCATTTACCACGGTACCGAAATGGACGGTGCCATTCAATATGGTAAGCCCGGCAGAAAGCCCCCACTATGGCTACAGGGCATTATGAAGAAGGAAATGGCCTTCCTCAATGGTATAATGCACGGTAAGGAAGTAAGTGACGAATACAAGCCCCTTCTCACCGGAGAAGCTGCAAGAGCCGCTATTGCCACTGCGGATGCTTGCACAAAGTCCAGAATGGAAGACAGAAAGGTAATGCTTTCTGAAATTATCGGATAAAAAAAGATAATCACTCTTTCATAATCCACCGGATAGCCTTTTTCAATCCTTTGCTCCACTTCACAAAAAAATGGTTTCCGGGATTTAGCTCAAAATTCACACAGTAGCCCTGAGGATTGGTAGTGCTCTACCAGTTCCCGGGTTTTTTTCTTTCTATGGTGGACAGTACGGCATGCTTTTGTCTTCGCTTCCTCAATTCCCAAAGAAAGATAGAGCCTCTCCACTTTGCCCAGCATTTTTCTTCTCCTTGGCAAAGGAAACGAAGCCTGGATACCAAAGAGAGCCGGAGACAGAGGCAATTCGAGAAAATAAAGTACTTCGATAGCCGGCATATAGGGCAAAAAGCCCCGCCAAGGAATACCCTGCCAAGGCATAACAGTTCGGCTCTTCTCCAAGAATTTCTACAGCCTTAGGAATAATTTCCTTTTCTAAGAGGGACAAATATTCATCCGCCCCGCCGATAAAGTCCTTTTCCGTATTAATTAAAGCGGGACTATTCCAGGGACACATGTCCTTCTGCCATTCCAAGTTATTGATACAAAGAAGCGGAAAGCTAAAGTACTCCTGCCCTTTTAAAAGCTTTACCACCGCCTCTTCCTCTTCGGAAAAGCAATGAAGAATCAGTAGCGGAGAGGATAATTTGCCTCCCAAAGCTTTTGCTTCCATAGTCTGACCATTTGTGTTCAGTCTGCTATTTGTGTTCAGTCTGCTATTTGTATTCGCCTGATTTAATTTATTCTCCACCACACTTTCAAGCGGTTGATACAGTGTCGCTTTCTTTCCCTCTACGGAAAAAGGACGATATTTTCAGCTCTTTTTTTCCATTCCTATATTCTCCATTCCTATTTTTTTCCATCTCTGCTTCCAACTATATCTGGTTTCTACATCGCTGCTTTTGCATCGCCGGCTTTACATCCCCGGCTTCTGCATCATCGGTTTCTGCATCCCCGTTTTTGGAATCTCCGGTTCATACATATCCGGCTTCCGTCTCTCTATTTTCTGTATCTGTCAAAGTATCATTCTCTAACCACTCACTATACTATAGCATTGTTTTACTTTTCGAAATACAAATCTAAAAAAAGCCGGAAATCATGGGGAAATTTGTAGATTGCCTTCTCATTTGTGCTAAAGTAAAAAAAGACTGCTAAAAATCAAAGCCATGATTTCTTTAGCAAATATTCTGCTAAATATTCTAGCTTTAATTTCAATGCTACAAGATTACTTCATGATGAACTTACCGTATGAGAGGAGTTACTATGCAGAAAACCATATATCTTGCAGGCGGTTGCTTTTTGGGGGTAGAAGCCTTTTTTTCAAAAGAATTCCGGGAGTGCTTTTCCACCTGTTGCGGTTATGCCAACGGAAACAGCAGAAATCCCAGCTATAAAGAGGTTTGCCACAATAATACCGGACATGCGGAAACCGTAAAGATCGACTATGACCCGGAGCGCCTGCCTTTAAAAAATCTTTTGCGCTATTATTTTCGCATTATTGACCCTACCAGCTTAAATAAGCAGGGAAATGATGTGGGTACCCAATACCGCACCGGCATTTACTATGTAGAGGGAGCGGATAAAGAAATCATCCTGGAAGCTCTAAAAAAAGAGCAGGAGCAGTACAGCTCTCCTTTGGTAGTGGAAGTGCTTCCCTTGGAAGCCTTTTGACCCTGCGGAAGAATATCATCAGGATTATCTGAATAAAAAAATCCGGGAGGCTACTGTCACATTTCCCTTGCCCTGGCGGATGAGCCTTTGATTGATTCGGAACAATATCAGCCTCTTTCCGAAGAAGAACTACAGGAAAAAGCTGACAAAAGACGAATACAATGTGCTGGTGAATAGTGCTACAGACCGCCCCTTTGAAAAATGTCTATTGGGATACAAATGCTAAGGGGCTTTTATGTAGATAGAGCCACCGGAGAGCCTTTATTTTCCTCCAAAGACAAGTTTCACTCGCCTGCGGCTGGCCCAGCTTTGCAAAGCCCATTGCCGGAGAAGTAATCCGCTATCTGGAGGACAACAGTCTGGGAATGCGTAGAATAGAAGTCCGTTCCCAAGGTGGAGACTACCATCTGGGGCATGTCTTTAATGACGGTCCAAGAGAACTGGGCGGCCTCCGCTACTGCATTAACTCCTCTTCTATCCGCTTTATTCCCTATGAGGAAATGGAAAAAGAGGGGTATGGGGAACTGAAAAAAATATATAAAAAAACCATCTTCCTTGCCTTAGTTGCCGGCGCAACAAAGTTCCCTCCAGTCCCTATACGCTCTGACGTTCCATCTACTCTTCAAATCATATTGAAACGAAAACAAAGTATGATAAAATAGTAAAAATTAATGTTTGAATAGTACGGAACAAAAAAACAAAGACGATAACTAAACTCTCTTAAAGAGAAAAGGCAAGGAGGACGAAATGAAAAGCGAAAAACAACTACTTTTTAGTATTATTCCTTCTTCTTAGCTTTATTTTTCCTGTCTTGTGCAAAAGGTAGAAAAAGAAGCTGGCAGGACGGACAAAACAGCGGTAGAATCAGGTACTTCACAGAAGGACAGCGGAGAAGAAAAAAAGAAGCGCAAGCTAAAAAGCACGATTATAGGAATGCCCCATATCCTTTTAGAAGAAATCGGAGAAAGGCACACGGATGCAAACTATCATTATCTTTACAACATAGACAGCACTAAGTTACACTTGAAGGAAGAGGGTGAGGAATTTAATGCCCTGAGAAAGGCCTTTGAAGACTATAACAAGGAAGTAGAAGATCTCTATCAAAAGGATTTTTGCGGAGCTGGTAAATATCGCTAATACTTCAGAAGAGGCCAAAAAGGAATGTGGCGAACTACTTTGGGAAATACTCCTGAAGTGAAGACCAATAGTGATGTTATTCGAGCAGACAAGAGCATCGTCAGCATTTTTAAATTCCAAATCCATAGATTACACGGGAAGCGGAAGCGAGTATCAGCACTATTCTGTGAATTTTTGATAGTAAAAGCGGAAAAACGACTGGCTTTTTTCCGATGTGGTAAAAAGACAGGGACAGCTTCTTTGCTTTGGCTGAAAAAGAGCGCAGGAATCCGCTGGTACAGCTGTGGAATTTCCTCCTGCACTTTTTTACAGAATATAAAAAGAAAAAGGGAGATGCACTTACTTGGACGGTAAATGCGGAGGGCGTTTCTATATATTCCGATATCGACCTTACCGGCCGGTCTCTTAAGTCCCCCAAGGTTCTTACCGTATATTTTGATGAAGGGGAGAATCTATTTGTCGAAGAATATACTAAAACGGAAGAGGACTATGTAATCCCACTTTTTGACAATATGTATCTGGATGTAGATGTGGACGGAAGCGGAAAACGGGAGCCCGTTTATCTGAAAAAACAGGAAGAAGAGGGAATGTTTTATTTGGATATTTCCGTCGTTTCCGGCAATAGGGAAAGTGGAGCTGTGGAAGGCATTGACGGAACTCCATATCTTCTCAAAAAAATCCGGAAAAATACTACATTTACCTCTTTAAGGATGAAGAAGACGGGGTAACTTTACTCTATAGAATTGACCTCTCCACTATGGAATTAAAACCGGAGGAAAACTGGAATGTCGACCTATCCGCTAGAGAATACTACTTTAAAAATGTAGACAATATCGAATACACACATCTTCTCAAGGAAAATTTTACGGATGCTAAAGGGTTTTGCGGAGCAGAAGGCAACGACTTTCTCAGTACCAATACTGTAGAAATAGACTGGTTGATTGATGCGGAAGCTTATCCGAAAACCGGATGGAAACCGATACAAAATAAGCAGCAATCATGTTATCCAGGCTATTCAAGATGTTCCGGTTCAAGAAGTAGATACAAATGGAAATGTGCTAAAAAGAAGGAACTATCCCCACCGGTTCCTATCTCCTACTGATGTATACGGATAATGCCTCTTACATGGATATGCGAATCATTGATGAAAAAAATATAGACAATGTAGGAAATGAGGACTTCAGCGTTTTTAACCTAAATGATTTTAGTCAATTCCAATACAATGGAACTTGCTACCGAGTACCAATTGAAAGAGATACGCAGAATTGGACTTTAAAGATCAACGGAAAAGATGAAAATGAACTCTTTAGGGGAATGCTGTATGTTGGCTAATCTTGGCTAATGTCAACTCATGCCGGTTCTAGTACAATCTTAAAGATAGGAAAAAGCAGCGGAGAAACAATCCACTATCTCCTCTCGTCCATTATCCCAGGATGAGAGGAGTTTTTTTATTGCAAGCCTTATCCATTAACGGATATTATCCGAATATGGAGTCTAGTATATTTACATTGACTCCTTTACAATAATAGCACTACATAATTCTGTCTATTCTTCCCATTTTTTCCTAAGACTATTCTTATTCCCATTTCTAAAAGGAGTGCCTTATGTCGAAATCCCAAGCAAATAATTCTGAAAATTCAAAAAAGCAACATATATTACAAAAATCAAGCTCTCAGCCTGAAGTAAAACAAGCCATAATATCCTCCCTAACTCTGATGGATGATATCTTTATAAAAATCGTATTACAGGATAAACGATGCACTGAGTACATTTTACAAGTTATTATGGAAGATGATTCTTTACGTCTGAAGGAACAATGCATTCAAAAGGACATCCCCAATGTTCATGGGCATTCTCTTGTTTTGGATTGTTTCTGCGAGGACAAGGAACATAATCTATACAACATCGAAATTCAAAATGATCCTCAAGAGGCAATCCCTAAACGAGCCAGATTTCACACCAGTCTAATAGATATTCATTCTCTTAAGAAAGGACAAAATTTCAACCAATTACCTAAAACTTATGTTATATTTATTACAGCTAAAGATATTTTTCAAACAAAAGCTACAGGTATATCATATTGAGAGAATCATTAAAGAAAATGGCCAGCCGTTTGATGATGATTCTTATATTATATACTTTAATACCTCAAAAACAGAAAATGATAGCTTGGGACAGCTGGCAGAAGATTTTTCATACCAACGATCCCAAGCAAATGCATTCAGCAATACTATCCACTAGAGTAGCGGAACTTAAATCTACCGACCTTATGCAGAAAGGAGACAAAAATATGAATATTCTTTTTAGAACGTTATCGCTAAGCTGCCCTGGAAGAAGGAAGAGAAGAAGGAAGAGAAGAAGGCAGTGAGAAGTTAGCACAATTAATGGGTATTTTTAGCGGAAAACGGTAGACTGGAAGATATCAAAAAGCTTCCAAGGATAAACGCTACAGAAAAAAACTCTTTCGTGAACTGAACTTAATGTAGAGTCCGTTCTACTATCGTGCATGCTTTACAGTGCCCCCAGCTTAATCTCTTTTTAAGCTATGCTTTTCTACCTGTAAATGAATCCCTTCTCCTTGGAAGCTGATTTCCTTAGCCTCCTCCGGCAGCTCATAAAGGGTGCCGGAAAGAACCTGCTCCCCATCATTTACAAAAAGCTCAAAGGAAAAACGGTCCAGCAAAAGTCTAAGAGAAAGTTCTTCCGAACATCCCACGTAAATCCTTCTTACTTCACAAATGCTGGCCGATCTTCCTGCATGACTTCTATCCACAGTCAAAATTCCCGATACAAAAATCGTAAGTACAGAGGACATAGTTCTCTCCCTGCTTTGCAAATTTCATTTGGAAGATGTCCTTACGCTCAAAGCTGTGCTTCGGTGCGGGAATCTTTAGACTAAGATCCAGTAACTTCCCCTCTAATTCTGCAAAGCTTTTCTCTTCTTTCTCGCAGGAAATTTCCAACTCCACCGTATCTTTATAAAGCTTCTGAATTTCCAAAATAGGACGCTGGCATAGCCTATTTCCCCGGAAAAGTAGTTCTCTGGGAAAAGACATTTGCCCATACCACTTAGCATTCTCCGGAGCATTTCCACCGGCTTCAGGAGCCTGCATCCAGCCTACCATGATTGTTCGTCCATCCTTTTCCATGGTCTGAGGCGCATAAAAAAATCAAAGCCTAAATCCAAAGCCTGGGGCTTGGCATTTTTCATGACCTTCTGTAAGCAATTTTCCAAAAAAACTCTTCTGTTCTATTCTCTTCCTTTCCCTGCTGTGACTCCGGTAGAATACCTACTTCTTCACTTATGGTATCCCCCACAAAAGCAACGGTACAATTTCCATTTCTAAACAAGGGGCTTGTATTTTTCATATTCATGACCGACAGAGAAAGCACCGGATGTCCTTCTAGGAAAAAAAGAAATCCGGGCACTCCCACATCCCACCGAAGCTTCCGTCATTTTCCCTAATCGTATCTAAATACTGCCACTCCACAGCATTTTTCCGAAGAAAAAAAGCAGAGCTGCTCCAAAATTATCACTCTTCTTTCTTGCTACGGTTACCGCATAGTATTTTCCATCTTTTCCAATCCAAAGTTTCGGATCACGGAAATCTTCAATCGTAAATTCTTCCGGCAACTCCTTTTCTGAAAGCACCGGATTTCCCCGGAACTTTTGATACTCTCTCCCATCCCCCCTGGCAATGCACTGGGTTTCTCTGCGAACGCCATTTTTTTCCCGGATAAATCCGTAGAATAATCCGGAGCCTTGGTGTAATCCGCAGTATACATGATAAGATGCGAGCCGTCTTTATCCGTAATAGCTGTTCCGGAAAAATACCCCGGTTTCATAGTCCTCATCCGGTGCAAAGCTTGCCTCGTGATATTCCCAGTGGATTAAATCCTTGGAAGTCCAATGCCCCCAATGCATCGCATCCCACCTGGTGCTATAAGGATTGTATTGATAAAAAAGATGATACTCCCCCTTGTAGAAGGAGAAGCCATTGGGGTCATTGAGCCAGCCTACCGCAGGGCTTAAATGAAATCCCGGACGCTCCTGTCTTTGGATCTCTGAAAAATGTGCCTTTTCGAAAAAAATCGGGCAAGGGATAATTTCTTTGAAATTTTTATTTGATATTGGATTCATGCGCCTATACGACTCCTTCCACCTTCACGCCCAGCTTTTCCACTTCCTTTTTTTCTTTCTCTGTAAATGTCTTATCCGTCACCAGTATATCAAATTCCTGAATGGAGCATATCTTCATCATCGCCTGCTTCTCAAACTTACTGGCATCTGCCAACAAAACAGACTGCTTCGCTTGCTGCAAAATAGCCTTTTTTAAAGCCACTTTTTCCAATGTGGGAGTACTCAGCTCCAACTTTTCATTAATGGAAGATGCCCCTAAGAAGGCGATATCAAAAGAATAATCTTTCAATTGATTCACTGTATAGCTTCCCCAAAGCAGAGCCGGTACTTTTCTGGATTTCTCCTCCGCAGAAAAAGAGGCGTCCCTTTCCGCTTTGTAAAACGCCGGCAACCATTAAGTCCGTGGTAACCACAGACAAACCCTCACGTTCTTTTAATAATAGAGCCAGTTCCCCTATTGGTGGTTCCCTGCATCCAAGAAAATCACCTTGGCATCTTTAACAAGTTCCAAAGCCTTTTTGGGCAATACGCTTTTTGCCTCAATATTCTGCACTTCCTTTTTCCTGATAAAGCACCTCATCTCGCAGAATGGCTCCCCATGAAAAACGCTCTATCCGGTTCTTTTTCTTCCAGATATTTTTAAATCTCTCCGAATGGTCATTCCAGCTGACAGAAAATTGCTTAGCCAGTTCATCTACGGAAACGGAACCATCCTTCTCCAAAATGGATAAAATGCTTTGCTGCCGTTCTCCTGATAACACCTTTTTCTTTTTTTCATGATTTCTCCCCAGCTCATTCCGGTCCTTTTTCTCCGAAAAACATCTTAGCATATTTTATAAAAAAATGGCTTAGCTTCCCTGAAAAGAAACCAAGCCATTTATCCTCAAACATTTATCCTCGGAAAATTAGTGCATAATAAAAGCTAAGGATAATTACTTCCAAACATCCTACTGCCCAGATAATGGTTGTGGTAATGGACCAAACACGAATCTGATCCTTTGCCTCACTTACGCCAAGAGTTCTGTTTACTACCCAGAAGTAGCTATCATTGAAATAACTGAAGAAGCAGGAGCCTACGCAACAAGCCAAAGCGGAAACCACAGGATTAGCTCCAGTAGCCAGGATAATCGGTGCGGAAATACTTGCCGCAGTAGTCATGGCTACAGTTCCGGATCCCTGGATAAAACGCATTACAGTGGAAATAACGATAGGAAGCAGGATAATAGGTACGTTCATAGCGGTAATTCCCTCCGCCATATAGGTTCCCAGTCCGGAATCCTTAATGATTTGTCCTAAAGCTCCACCGCCACCGGTTACCAGCATAATGATTCCTGCAGACATCATTCCCTTTTCCATGGAAGCCAGAATTTCCTTACGGCTCATATTTTTCCCAAGAATGAAAATGGCAGTCAATAAGCCGATACCTACAGCAACAATAGGCTGTCCAAGGAAAATCAGAATATGGAAAAATCCGTCCATAAGCTTCATTGCCGTAAATACGGTATTCATTAAAAATCAAGATGACAGGTAAAACAATGGGAAGGAAGGAAGAAAATGTAGAAGGAAGATTTTCTGAACCTAAATTGATTTCTTTTCCAAGCTCTGCACTACCGGCCTGTGCCTCCACAAGCTCATCGTTTTCATTAACAATCCAGTTTAACTTCTTAGCAATATACTTTCTGGCATAAAGAATCGCCACAATAGTCATTGGGATAGAAAGTACCAGTGCCAATAAAATAAACTGTCCTACATCCACGCCGAAGATTCCGCAAACCCCCAAGGGTCCCGGTGTAGGAGGAACCATGGTATGGGTAATTACAAGACCCGCTGCAAGAGCTACCCCCAAAGAAATCAGAGATTTCTTTGTAACCTTGGAAATCGCCTTTGCGATAGGGGACAGGATAATGAAACCGGAATCACAGAAGATCGGAATAGAAACCAGGAAACCGGTAAAAGCCAAAGCCTCCTCTTCCTTATTCTTTCCAAATACCTTTAAGAAGCAAAGAGCCATTCGCTTTGCTGCTCCTGTTTCCTCAAAGATTGCTCCCAGCATAACGCCGAAACCAATAATAATACCGATACTGGATAAGGTATTTCCAAATCCGCTGGTAATAGACTGCAAAATACCGAACTTCGTTCCATTTTCCAAAGTGATGGTATTCAAAGGCATTCCGCCAATCACGCCAATCATTACGGTGGTGATAATCAGAGCCAAAAAGGCCTGAATCTTTGTCTTTAATACCATGAAAATCAGTAACACAATACCGATTGCCAAGCCCAGGAGCATTTGCTCTCCATGTAAACCGTTAACCATACTTTCCTCCTCTTCAGAAAAAGACTTTGCTTTTCCCCTTCGTTGTTAAATTAACACTTTAGTCCTTCAATGCCCCTTTAAACGAAACACTTCAAGACATTAAAAAATTAGTGCTTAAAAGCCTCCGCATACTTTGCCGCAAGACGAATCGCTTCTTCCATACTAATGCTGTCTGCAATACCAGTTCCGGCAATGTCAAATGCGGTTCCATGATCCACGGACGTTCTTAAAATCGGCATACCGTTGGTAATAGCAATCGTTCTGTCAAAGTCCAAGGTCTTAGTAGCGATGTGTCCCTGGTCATGATAAAGAGACAGTACGGAATTGTATCTTCCCTGTGCCGCCTGATGGAAAACGGAGTCCGCTCCGATAGGTCCAACTACAGGGTAGCCCTCCTTCTGCAGCTCTTCCACCGCAGGCATAATCTCTCTTACTTCCTCGTCTCCGAACAATCCATGCTCTCCGCAGTGAGGATTCAGGCCGGCAATAGCCATTTTTTTCCATCTGTAACCCCCAGCTTTTTTTCAAAGCTTCCAGACAGCGCTTCACATAATCCTTAATACGCTCCTTAGTAATCATATCCAGCATTTTCCGAAGGGAAACGTGTCTGGTTAAGAAGAATACTCTCATGCCGTTACACTCAAACATGGTCAAAGGATCTTCCGTATTGGTTAAGGATCCGAAAATCTCCGTGTGCCCGATAAAGGGCACCTCTGCGGCCTTTAAGGATTCCTTGTTGATGGGTGTGGTAGCCACCGCATCCACCAGCTTTGCATTGGCCAGCTCAATAGATTTCTTAATGTAGGAAAATGCAGCCTTGCCACACATCGCGCTTACCTTTCCATAGGCAAAGTCCGCCATGGAAATCTCCCTTCCTGCATATAGTAAAGGGTGTCCTTCTCTTCTCCGCACTCCTCTACCTTCTCAATCTTTTTCAGGTTAATGGGAACTTTACAGATTTCCACTGCCTTTTTCCAAAAATCTTTCCGTCTCCGATAACCACGACCTTTGCAATGTCCTGGATTTCCTTTTTTTGGATACGGCCTTAACCACAATTTCAGGACCGATTCCTGCAGGATCCCCCATAGGTACTGCAATTACTGCTTTCTTCATTTTTATCCTCCTTCTATTTCATCATTTTCACTTTTTGAAACCGGCAAATCTTGTTTTGTAAAATCCATTAGATCTGACATTTTATACAAAGAGCTTTTTCCTTCAGGAAGGAAATGCAACGAATGATGGCATCTCTTCCTCCCTGGCTGCCGCCCTTTGTTACCATGTGCATGCCTGGGAAATCTCCCAGAAGCATTTCCCCATGAGCCGCCAAAGGTAAAACCTCTTCCTCTAAGCTAAGTCCCGCAGTCCGGAAGCGTTTGCAAATGGAAACCGTCACATCTCCACCACTGCTGTATATTCCTTAAAACTCTTTTTCCCGCTCACAGATTCGATGAGCAATCTCCGCAAAGGCCAGATTCATCTTGTTGCTGATTTCTTCGATTTGGCAAGCTCTGCTTTCCGCAAGCTTTCCAAGATCCACACGATTTTTCCGGATAGATACCGTCTCCCGTCACCGTGAAAACTCTATCCTTATCCACATCCTGTAGAATGGCATCCACCACTCTTTGAACCTCCTGTTCCCACTGCTCCTCCCTTCCAAAAGTGCCTTGCTTTTCCACAAAAAAACATTCTTGCATCTTTGAGAAAGCCACAGCTCTTCCAGCTGAAGTCGTGTATGGGGATTTACACTGCCTACCACAGCCAAAAACCTTGTTTTTTTCTCCTTCTTCTCTGTAGGAGGAATTCTCTTTCTCACAAGGCTTGCGGTAAATACACCGGGATCCACTGCCAAGACCTTTAGTTTGGAGGTTTCCACCGCATCTGCAATCAAATCAATGTCTTCTTGGCTTACACAGTCCACCACAATAATACGATTGCCCTCATCCGCCAGTTTCTTCATGCAATTCGCCAGATAATGCTTTCCGTGCAGTAAATCCTTCATCAAAATGGAGGCAATGGGATATTTGCTCTGCTTTCGGAACAGCTCTGCCACCTCCGGATTATTTACCGGCGTTTTCGGGTCAATGGCAATGTCCGTCTTATGAAGCGGAAGTCCCTCTACCAGCATATAGCCTCCGAGAACAATACGAGAGGATGTGGGGAAGCAAGCCACCACAATAGCCACATAGTCTTCTCCAAGGGATTCCAGCATGGCATCCACTTCCGCCCCCAGATTTCCTCTAAGAGTGCTGTCGATACGCTTACCGTAAACCTTGGTATCTTCGTTCTTCAGTAAATTGCAAACATTGTGAACTCTCCTGTAAGCCAGATCCTGATCAATCCCTCTACTGTCCGTAGGATATAAAACGCAGTCACACTGCTCCAGCATAGACAGCTCTAAACGCTCAGCATTCAAAACCGTATAGGCGCTGTAATTCATCTTTTTCAGTAAAACTCCCGTGGCATTTGCTCCGGTTAAATCATCTGCGATGACAATACACTTTGGCATTCTTCTCCTCCGCTTGTTGATAGTTCTTCATGGATGTTCCTATGTGTTCCTTTATCTTGATAAGTGCACATAGGCATTCGTATAAATCTCCCATAACGGATATACATTCATACATCTTAGTACATGTTAATATATGTTCTTTTATGTTTATTTAATGAAAATATAAACACATTCAACAGAACTGTCAATAAAATCCACACGAAAATAAACAGATTTGTTAATTTAGATAAAATAAACTACCGGTTTTGTAGAAAATCCCTCCATCCACAAGACTTTCTTCACAGAACTAAATAGAAGGCTTTATCCTCAGCGCAAAGCCATATAAAACCTCCTCCAAAAACTCCTATCACAAAAAAACCGCACTTTTGTACGGTTTTTTTATAATCACTATTTTTTTCTTTTAACTAAAGGAAAAAAAGATAATACTTCTTCCTTCAAGGGAATGGATGGAGCCGCACCAAATCGGGAAATGGCAATTCCTGCAGCTCTGGCTGCCAAATCCATGGCTTTTTGGAACCGTTTCTCCATTTAAAATACCTGCAATAAAAGTATCCGGTAAAGGTATCTCCCGCAGCAGTGGTATCCACAATTTCCGTTTTATAGGATCTTTGGCGATAAAGGCTTTCCCCGTCAAAGTAAAGAGCTCCTTCCCCACCAAGGGTTAAAACGATTTTTCGCTGTAGGATACTGAAGATGTAAGGCTCTAATCATTTCTTCGCTCTCTCGGTCGGCACTATCCTGTCCTAAGATCTGCGCTGCCTCCACTTCATTCAAAAAGAAAATAATCCACATATTCCAAAGGTAAAGCTAAGATTGCTTCATTCATAGGAGAAGGATTCAGCACAATCTTCATTCCTCTTTCATAGGCCAGTTTCATAATACTGTCTATCTCATTGATTTCATTTTGCAATAGAAGAAAATCTCCTTCGGCAAAATTTGCGATTGTCTCCTGCACCTGTGCCTTGCTGATTTTATGATTTGCACCACTATAGAGAATAATACAATTATCCCCCTCTTTATCCTTTTGAATAATCGCCGTTCCTGTTTGTACGCTATCCAAAGACTGCACATAGTCTATGTTCACGCCTGATTCCTGAAGCAGCTTTAGAAGAAATTCTCCGTCCTTTCCTACAGCTCCGGCATGAATAGTAGAAACACCGGCTCTTCCCAAAGCCAGAGACTGATTTAAGCCTTTGCCCCCCGGAAATATGTTTAAAGCATCAGAGGAAATCGTTTCTCCTTTTTGAACAAAATGGTCCAGACTGTAAACATAGTCAATGTTTAAAGAACCAAAATTTAAAACCTTCATAGCTTCTCCCGTTATGCTTCCTTTGTCAGCCAACGTGCAAGATTTTGGAACAGGCGGTTATAATCCTTCCACTCACAGAACTCAGGTGGTGCCCAGTGAGGAGCACAGTCTGTGGTGAAAACGGCAGATCTACCCTTGCCGTATTCTCCCAAAGCGATAAAGGGGTCGTCACATACAGTAGCTAAAAGTTCTGCCTCGGGTTTTAAGATAGTCTTGTTATAGCCTAAAACTCTTGGCCAGGTCTTTTCTAATCCCTCAAGGATAGCATGCTCCTTCACAGAAACAGGGCGAACTCCTTCACAATGCTCCATACGATCATCTGTAGCAAGTACCTGGACCGGTAAAACCTCCTGCACAGCTGTGTCCTGCCACTTTCCCTTAGCATCTACGCCGGAGAAGGTCAAATATCCTCCTACCATTAAGAGAGCGCCTCCATCCAAGACATAGTCCCGAAGTAAGTTACAACGGTTCGGCATGATTTCACTGCGAGTAAAGGTTGCTCCGGGTAAAAGAAGAGTATTGGCTCCAATGTCTGATAAAATAATCAAATCATACTGCTTTTAATTCTTCCAAGCTGAACGGAAATTCTTCTGTTGCCAAATGATTTGGAAGAAATGTAAACTCATATCCTCCCTCTTCAAAAAGCTCTCTTAATATACTTCTCTCCTGTCTCGTAAACAGAAGTATAAAAGCTGTCAAATCCTTTTCACGTGAGTGGTATAACTCATCCATGATTCCCCTGCCAATAAAACTTTCTTTGCCATGTTTTTATTCTCCTTTTCTTTTCACTATTTGTTCTTAAAAGCTTTGTATTCCTTTTAAGAGCACTGTATTAAGCCTGACAAAAGTCCAATATCAGTTCTGCATAAATCAAGATAGACTGTAAGTAAGCCTCTAAATCCAGCCATTCATCCACAGCATGACACTGGGCAAGATTTCCCGGTCCAAACTGTATGGTGGGGCATTCCGCGATATTTCTCCATAATCGAGAATCACAACCCGCCGGAGATCCTACCACCTTAACAGCCTTTCCTCTGGCTTCGGAATAAGCCCTCTTAAAGCTGCCCACAAAGGGAGAATGCTCCTCCATCTCAAAACCGCCGCCAAATTGTGTAATCTGTATTTCCGGTAAATGCTCTTCCAGCCAAGCATCCGATTTAGCAACTCTTTCCACTACTTCTTGGAATTCTTTTACCACCTGATTGTGACTCATCTGATTGGGAAGATAATGCACACAAACCTCAAACATACAATCCTCCGCCACAGTGGAACCGGCAGTTCCTCCATGGATAAGGCCTACGTTTAAATTTGGAGCCGGTAAAAGAGGATGCTTGTAATGTAAAAGCCATTCATGCTCCTTCTCGTTTAAAGCCTGAATCACCTTAATTGCTTTTTCTATGGCGCTGACACCATTCTGCTTGGCGCCGGAATGACATGCTTTCCCGGCAAATTTTACCCTGAAAAAGACAAAACCCATATGCGCCAAAATTAGCTCATCGCTGGTGCCCTCACATACCACAACGCCATCCGCCCTCTGCCCGCTCATAATCGCCTGCATGGAGCCGTTTCCGCCGCCTTCTTCATCACAGACTGAAGTGATTTTTCACAGAACCGAAGAAGGGAATTCCTGCATCCTGCAAAAGCTTTACCGCCATAGTTGCAGCCATCAGCCCCCCTTCATATCTGCAGTACCTCTTCCGTAAAGCTTTCCGTCCCTTATCGTAGGGCTAAAGGGAGGCGTGGTCCATTCCTCCACTTCATCCGCAGGCATTACGTCTATATGACCGTTAAACATCAGGGTTTTACCGGGCTTTTCTCCGTTAAATTGAGCGTAAACATTATATCGGTCTGTCTGCTGGTGCCCCAGGTTTCCCTCTTGATAAAGGGAGAAGCATTTTTTTCAATATCCTCTTCCTTCATGGAATCCAAAGTGACTTCTGCCCCCATCTTTCTAAAGAGCTCCGCCATATAATCCTGTCCTTGTTTTTTTCCAGGCCGCCATCAATCCCATGCCCCAAATCATGAGTATCTATCGCCACGAGCTCAGATAGGCGATCAATATATTTCTGTTTGTTTTTTTCTAAAACCTTTTTTAAAGCTTCCACTGTATTCCTCCCGGAGATACGCATTGCCGACTATCTTTTCCACATTAGTCGTATAGTTTTAAGCCATCTTCTACAATGTCCCAAAAACTTTTTCCACATCAATATCAATACCTACATTGACATTTGGTTCCTTCTTCATATAGCCGAAATAGTCACAGTTCGTTCTGCCGTAGGACTGGGAGCTGGACGTGTCAATTGTTACATTCATTGCCTTGGTTGTTAAAACTGTCGGGTCAATCAGGTAAGCTATGGTAATCGGATCATGTAAGGGACCGCCCTCCCAACCATAAACCTCTTTTTGCGTTTTACAGAAAAATGCCATTAGATCCGTAAATAAGTCCGAAGCCTTGTTGCCAACCTTACGCATCCGCTCCACAATTTCCGGATAACAAAGAGCCTTTCTGGTTACATCCAGCCCCACCATGGTGATAGGAAGTCCGGAGGAGATACACACATGAGCCGCTTCCGCATCCGCCAATATATTAAACTCCGCAGCAGGCGTTACATTTCCATTGGCGTAGGAACCACCCATAAAAACAATTTCTTGAATCTTATTCACAATTTTCGGCTCCATACGAAGAGCCATACCCAAATTCGTCATAGGGCCGGTGGTAACCATAGTGATTTTTTCCGGAGAATTCATCAAAGTCTTAATGATATAGTTAACAGCATGATCTGCCTCAATTTCCCGATTTAATTTCTCGAATACAGGACCATCTAAACCGGTTTCCCCGTGGATGTCTCCGGCAATCACCTTATCTCTCACCATAGGTTGACCGCAACCTGCATAAACCGGAAGATTCAGGTCTAAATGCTGTACTAAATGTAAAGCATTTCTCTGAGTATTTTCCAAAGTCTGATTTCCTGCAACAACAGTAATCCCCAAAAGTTCCAAATTAGGATTCTTTGCCGCAAGAATTATCGCCACCGCATCATCATGTCCCGGATCACAATCTAATATAATTTTTCTTTTATTCATTCTTTTAACATTCCTTCCATTTTCTTAATCCTAAACTCAATTTCAAATAACATTCTCTAATTCGTAATTAATGAAGACTGCTTTTTCTTGTTAGCCTGAATCTTTACCGCCATGGAAATAGCCAGTACTACAATGGTCACAATATAGGGCATCATCAAAATAAACTGAGCAGGAATACCGTAGGCCTGTAATCTGGCTCCAACAGAATCGGAAAATCCGAAAAGCAAGCACCCCATCGCTGTCAGCACCGGATTCGCACCGCCGAAGTACATTGCCGCAACTCCCATAAAACCACGGCTGTTGGTCATATTTTCCACAAACTGTGTACTATAACCCAAAGATAAATGGGCTCCCGCCAATCCACCAATTAAACCGGAAATCAGCATAGCTTGATACTTAACTGCATTCGCTTGAATTCCCGCAGTTTCAGCAGCCATAGGAAATTGTCCTACAGCACGAAGGCGTAATCCCCATACCGTCTTATAGAAGATAAACTGCAAAAAGAATAATAAAAATAATTACAAACCATTCCGTAAAGCGCCAGTCATTAAACAAGCTGTTTAAGACCGGAACATTTTCCAAAAAAATGTCATATGTAATTTTGGAATAGGAACGATTGAGGGATTGGAAAAAGCTTCCGCTGGTATGGAAAAAAACACCTGAAGCATAAACTTGGTTAATGCAATAGCCAAAAGATTTATGCCCATACCGATGGCACAAATTTCAGAATTGTACTTAATATGACTGACAGCCATAATCATGGCAATGAGAGCTCCACCAAGCATAGCCGCCAGAATTCCCAACATCCAGCTACCGGTAAAATAGCTCACAGCCACCGCTGTAAAGGCTCCCACCAGCATAATTCCCTCAGTACCGATATTTAAAAATATTTGCCTGCTGCGTTATCGCTGCACATAAAGCTGCATAGATAATGGGAGTAGATGCACGGAAGGTTGCATAAATCAGTGATAGATTAAAAGATTTTTTTCCTAAATTCTCTGACATTATTTATCCCCTCCTTTCTCTTTCTGATTCGAAGCTATCTCTGTTTTTAATTCCTTTTCCAGCTTTCTCCGCCGCTGAAGACTAATGACAAAATCCATTGTTGCGATAATAATAAACACTGCAGAGATAGTATCTACAATAGATTTCGGTACGCTGGTAGCCTGCTGCATAGCCATAGCCCCTGCCTTTAATACCGCCAAGAAAAAAGCCACAAACGGAGTAAAGAGCATGTTTGACTTCACAATTAATGCCGCCAACATACCATTCGTTCCTAAATCCCTTGCAAAACCGTCCAGATAGTATCCATGTACACCAAGAACTTCTATGCATCCTGCAACTCCACCAAGGGCTGCAGAAAGTAACATCGCACCGATAAAGACTTTTTTAGAATTAATACCGGCATAATCCGCATGGGCAGGGTTGGTTCCCACCGTTCTAATCTTATATCCCCACTTTGTCTTATAAGTCATCCAAATGACTGCCAATACCACAAGGATAGCAATAAAAACCCCCATATTTGCCGAAGAAGGCTTCATGATTTTCGGAATCGTTACCAGCACAGGCTTGGACTGAGGAGTAGCCACGCCTGCGCTCATGGGTCCACTAACCAGATATGAACCAATATACAGCGCTACCGTATTCATCAAAATCGTTACACAGACTTCCGATACATTAAAATAAGCCTTCAAAATCGCCGGAATCAAGCCCCATAGCATGGCTACCACAATGGCCCCGGTAAAGCAGGCAAGATATAAAAAGAGGTACAGATAAAAATCCCCAATTGATACCGATATAAGCAGCAGTAATGCCTCCTAAAATTACTTCTCCCTCTACTCCGACGTTAAATGCTCCGGCCTTAGCTGCCACTGCAAATGCTGTTGCCGTCAGCAGTAAAGGAGTAAATCCTGCAATAACATTTCCTCTTCCCAGTTTTGTTCCCAAGGCGCCTTTTAACAATGCCAGATAAGCATCAATAGGATTTTCCCCAATGGCAAGAATAAAAATGGCGCCCACCAAAATCGCCAGGAAAAAGGTAAACAATATTTTCAAAAAGCTGTTCAAAGACTTATTCATCTCCCTCGTATTATATAGTCATACCCATTCTTTACCTGTTCTAAGGTATAGGGTATGCTGTTGAAGATGCTGTGGATTGGTCATCACCTCCTACCGCATAGACGGTTACGGAAAGGCTCCAACCACAGCCTCTTTGTCAAAATGTTAATCAGTTAGATACCGCATGACGGTTTATGTAGAACGAGGTTACATCGGCAGAGAGCCCTGTGGATCCAATACAGCGTCAAATACTTTTAAGGAGGATCATGTGTATGATCTATGTTGGTATCGATGTTGCAAAGGATAAACATGATTGCTGCATCCTAGAATCGGAAGCCGATAAACTCTATCCGGTATTCACTATCCCGAATAACAAAGCAGGTTTTGATGAGTTGTATGAGAAGATATTCACTGTGACTGATGATAAGACCAAAATAAAAGTAGGTCTTGAAGCTACCGGTCACTACTCACTCAATCTTCTCGGATCGCTCATTGATAAAGGTCTACCCACCTGTGTTATCAACCCGTTACATACAAATCTTTACAGAAAAGGTCTAAGCCTTAGAAAGACAAAAACGGATAAAGTCGACGCCCGTTCGATTGCTATGATGTTAATGACTAATAAAACTCTCAAGCCCTACTCAGACACATCATATCATAGCGAAGAACTTAAGTCATTAACTCGTTATCGTTTCGACAAGGTTCAGGAACGAGCAAAACTCAAATCTTCCGTAGCTCGTCTTGTAAACATCCTTTTTTTCCGGAACTGGAAAAACTCGTTCCCCAGCCTTCATATGGCTTCGATGTATGCCTTGCTGTCCCAACTCCCCGGAGCCTCTTACATTACCGAATGTCATCTTACCCATCTCAAAAATCTCCTAGAAACAGCCTCTAAAGGCCATTACGGACGAGATATGGCGATTACTTTAAGAAACACCGCCAGAGACTCTATCGGCTCTGTGATACCAGCAAAATCAATGGAACTAAAGCACACCATCCATTTAATTGAGGTGATGACGGAAGAGATTGATGAAATTGAAGATTCCATCAAATCCATCATGGACACTTGTAACTCTCCGATTATGACAATCCCCGGGATTAGCTATCGTATGGGAGCTATGATCCTTGCAGAGATTGGTGACTTCACTCGATTCAACTACGCTGATCAGATACTGGCATTTGCAGGATTGTCACCTTCTACCTACCAGTCAGGTCAACTGGATTCTAGCTATTCTCATATGGAGAAACGAGGTTCTCGTTATCTAAGATATGCTTTGTTCAATGCCGCGAAATTTGTCTGCAAGTGGGATGAGAATTTCGAGCTTACCTCTCAAAGAAGATAGGTGAAGGCAAGCACTATAATGTTGCTATCGGTCATGTAACGAAAAAACTGGTACGTACCATATACCAAATGGAACTTACAGGCGAAGCCTACCGAAGATAATTCATTAACTTCACATCCTTTTCTGAGAGCACCTATTTAGATGCTCTATTTGTCATGCGATTTTCAAGGTACTGATTGAGGCTTAAACCTGCCTCCGGGCTATCTAAAACATCTGATGATGCCTTATTCAAAAAAATCTTATTTTCCAATTGACTTTTTAATAGTTAGTCTTTCCTCCTTCCTGTAACTGATGTTCCGTCACGCCTTCTTTTGCCTGATGGTCTTCTACATCAACTTTAGGCTGTTGCTTTGTCATATCTTCTTTTACCTGATGGTCCACCGTACCTCCCATCATCAGAAGTCCCAGGTTGTTTTCATTGGCTTCTCCGGCACTAAGCTCTCCGGTAATCGTTCCTTCGTGAATAACAATGATGCGATCGGAAAGGGATGTGATTTCTTCCAACTCCGTAGAAACCAGCAATACTCCTGCACCGTTCTTCTTCGCCTCCTCCAAAGTCTTTTGAATAGACTCTATGGCACCGATATCCACTCCTCTGGTAGGCTGAGCCGCCACCAGTAGCTTCTTATTCATGGAAACTTCTCTTGCTACTACTACCTTCTGTGCATTTCCTCCGGAAAGAGAGGATGTGGGTAGCTTATAGTCTGTGGGGCGAATATCAAAGCGCTTCACCATTTCTTCAGAATGCCGGTCCATAGCAGCTGTATTCATGACCATCCCCCTGCTGAAGGGTGCTTTGTCCACTTCCACCGCAACTAGATTTTCTTCAATACTCATGGTTCTATTCAGTCCCCGGGTATTTCTATCCTCCGGAATATGTGCCAATCCCACTTCTCGTACTTTTTTCGGAGATAGGTTGGTGATTTCCTTTCCGTCCAGGAAGATATGCCCCTTCTCCACAGGACGTAGACCGGTGATTGCCTCAATCAGCTCTGACTGGCCGTTTCCATCTATGCCGGCAATGCCCACAATTTCTCCCTCATTCACATGTAAAGACAGGCCTCGAATTTTGGAACTTTCCTTTTGACTGGGAATCCAGACATCTTGTACATCCAAAATTCTCTTTCCTGCTTTTTCATATGTCTTATCAATATGTAGGAACACTTCTCGGCCAATCATTTTCTTGGTTAAATCCAGAGGAGAAGTTTCTTCTTTAGACACTAATTCCCATATGCAACCCCTGTCGCATAACAGAAATACGGTCCGAAATTTCCATAACTTCGTTTAGCTTATGAGAAATGAACACCAGAGATTTTTGCTCTTTCTTTAAATTATTTAATATCTCAAAAAGCTTTTTTGGTTTCTTGAGGAGTCAAAAACAGCAGTAGGCTCATCCAAGATGATAATATCCGCCCCTCTCATCAGGGTTTTGATGATTTCTACACGCTGTGCTTCTCCCACGGAAATCTGGCTAACCTTTTTGTCCAGCTGAATCTCCATGTTGTATTGGTCAATAAAGTGTTGAATCTCTTTTTCTTGCCTTATCGAAGTCAATCTGTAGTCCCTTTTTAGGCTCAAAACCTAAAATAACATTTTCCAACACAGTCAAATCATTGACGAGCATAAATTCCTGATGAACCATTCCAATCCCATGTTGAATGGCCAACTTGGGATCTAACTTGCCCATGGACTGTCCCTTAACAATAATCTCACCGGAATCTATGGGGTACATACCGTAAAGCAGTTTCATCATAGTAGACTTTCCTGCTCCGTTTTCTCCGATTAATGAATGAATTTCTCCCTTAATCAGGTTGAATTGTCCATCTTTTACGGCATGCACTTCTCCAAAGGATTTTACGATGTTTTTCATTTCTACAACAAATTCACTCATTACTCTCCCTCATTTAACTGATAAAGAAAGGGCATGGGAGCCCTAAAGAGTCCCATGCCCGACACAAAGTTTCAGGCTTTATGCTTTCGGACCGAAACCTTCATAATTTTTCCACTACAATCTCACCGGAGATAATCTTCTTGGACAGTTCTTCGCACTTGTCTACGATATCCTGTGGGAACTTCTCTCCCAAAGACTTCTTGATCTCTGCGAAATCAGTTAAGCTCACACCGCCCTCTGCCAAAGACAGATACTGGGTGGAACCGCCCTTAAATGTCCCCTCAACAACAGACTGAATAACAAGATAGCACGCATTATCTACTCTCTTCACCATGGAAGTTACCACATGTCCGGGCTGGTCAGCATCCTGGTTTAAGTCTACGCCGATAGCATACTTATCCGCTTCCTTTGCCGCTTCCAAAATTCCTGTTCCTGTTCCGGAAGCCACATTCATAACAATATCAGCTCCCTGCTCATACTGTGCAAGAGTTAATTCTTTTCCCTTTAACGGATCTGTCCAAGAACCTGCAAAAGCCTGCAAAATAGTAACATCCGGATCGATGTACTTTGCGCCCTGCTCATATCCTGTATAGAAATCATGGAGTACAGGAATATCCATTCCGCCAACCCATCCGATTACATGTGCATCATTTACATTAGGAATATCAGTTTTCTGTGTAAACATAGCTGCTGCAGCACCGGCAAGGAAAGAACCCTGATTCTGGGCAAAGCTGATGGATTCCACGTTATCAAGATCAACGGTTGTATCAATTACCGCAAACTTAACATCCGGATAGTTAGGAGCATGCTCTGTAATGTAATCAGCGATATTGGAAGACGCACCAATAATCAGATCATAGCCTTCTTCGCAGGCAGCCACTAAATTCGCTTCCCATTCCTGTGCCGTAGTGCCTTCAAGAGACTTTAATTCAATGCCGAAATCCTCAACTGCCTTCTTCGCACCGGCATTGCAAGAGTCATTGTAGGACTTATCTCCTAAGTTACCTGTATAAACGATACAAACACGAACCCCCTTCTTCTCTTTGGAATCAGACTTATCAGAAGACTTTTCCTCCTTAGAATCAGCCTGTGCAGCCTCGGTTTTGTTCGCATTGGACTCTGCCACCTCATTTGCAGACTTTCCGCATCCCAGCAATAAGGAACAGCTTAACAAGCTTGCCAGAATTACACTCAGACATTTTTTCATTCTCTTTTTTCCTCCTTCACAAATATACACTTTTGCATCACCTAGATTATTTGTATAGGAAACTGTTTTCCTATACTTATTTTCTTATTCATAAGATATATCAATTGGAATATTTATGTCAATATCAATATGTTTCGCCCAATAAATTTATCTTATTTTAAACTAAACTTGGCTTCATTTATATACAATATGCACATGTTTCGCACTGCATATCTCTTTCGTCAAAAGATTATTTTTTTGCTTTCGTCCAATTCCCTCTTATTTTTGTCTGTTTCTTACAATTATAACAAGTTCCAAAATATTAGGCTCCACCTGAAAACGAAAAACAAAGGTTCTAAATTCCTTAAGTTTATTATATGATAAGCACAAGTGTTAAAGTAGGAGAAAAAGTATGACCATTAAAAGAATTTGCTCAATTAGCCGGTGTGTCTGTATCTACCGTTTCCAAAATTTTGAATCATAAAGACGCAAATATCAGCCCACAAACAAGAGAGCATGTCCTTTCCCTTGCAAAAATTCATAATTACAAACCTTACTCTTTTGTGCGAACACAATATCCCGAAAAAACCAGTATTTTCGGGGTTATCTTTCGAGACTGTATTCCCGACGACAGGCTCCTGAAAGGTTTAATGAATGTTGCCCGTTCCTACGGTTATGGCATAACAGTGCTGGAAAGCCATTTAAACAAAACGCAAGAATTAAAAAATCTATCCTTGCTTGCTTCCAGCAATGTGGACGGCATTCTGTTTAATCCTATCAATTCCAAGCCATCTTCCGAAGTTAATGCACAACTTAAGCAAAGTAAAAAACCCTACTTTCTTTTCAGTACAGAAGAAGATATTCCCGGTCCGGATTTTTCTGCCTACCATTTCCTATAAAAAGTATGGCGGAATTCTTGACCCAAAATCTGGTTCAAGCAGGACATTCCAAAATCGCCCTTGTGGCAGAAAAAGGAAAGTCCTATTCGAAATGAATTTATTGAAGGTTTCAAAAGCTGTCTGTATCAAAATGCCATTCCTTTTACGGAAGAATTCATTTTCAGTAAAGATAACGAAAAATTTTACCGCCATATTTCCTGCGGGAGTATTAGTGCTGTACTAACCCTGCACTTCCAAAGTAGCTTTCAAATCTATCAAAGATTACTAAGCCGTCATTTGCATATTCCCAATGACTTTTCCTTGCTTACCTTATGTAAACACCAAAAGCAATATTAATAACTTCTCCGAAATATCAGCCCTACTAATCCCCTTTGAAGAATTCTGGGGAATATCTTGGCTCCTGCCTGATCAAGCATCTTGAGCATTCTGAAAATACAGAACAGGGCGAAAGCATTTTCAGCCGAGTTTTCATTTAAACCACACTAAATCTATTTCCGCCCCCGCTATGACTAAAAAGAAAAAGTTCTTGTTTTTGGGAAGTGTAAATATTGATTCCTACCTATTTTTTTCCGAGAGCTTCCCAGCCCGGGAATGGCAGCCAAGACCAGTCGTTCTTCCAACTATTTAGGCGGAAAAGGGATGAACCAAGCCATCGGAGTGAGCAAATTGGGACATCACGCCAGCATTATAGGGCTTTGTCGGGGATGATTTGGAAGCAGATACCATTTACGAAAGTGCAAAAGCAAGCAGGGATCAATACCGCCTATTTGAAGCGTGTCCACGGAGAATTAACCGGCAAAGGATATATTTTTCTTAAACAACAGCGGAGATTCCATCGTCTCCATCCTTTCCGGGGCCAATGAGTGTGTCAGTAAGAAACATGTTGAAGAGGCACTTCCCATCTTCAAAGACAGTCATCTATGCCTTCTAAATACTGAAGTTCCGCAGGATACGATCTTGACCGCTTGTCGTTTAGCAAAAAGCCACAAGCTCCCTGTCCTCTTGAAGCCTTCCTCCATAAGGCAAATAGACCCGGAAATCCTTGCCTTAACAGATATCTTCCTCCCCAATTTAGAGGAAGCACAGATTCTTTTATCTACGGAAGAATCCCAGCTTTCCAAAAAAAGCTACAGAAAATGCAGGCTAAAAGAAGCTTGCGATAAAGCACTTTTAGAACAGTGTGCCGATTACTTTCTAAAAAAGGGGCAAATATGGTGATTATAACCCTGGGAAAACAAGGACTTTTTGCAAAAGGAAAAGGCATATTAGGGCTGTATCCCGCTAAGGAAGTTAAAGCAATCGATACCACCGGAGCAGCCGATGCCTTTATCAGTGCCCTAGCCTCTTATATTCTTCTGGACTTTCCTATGGAGCAGGCTATCCGTATTGCAAGCTATGCAGCAGCACTAAGTGTCACAAGAGAAGGAGCCGCCCCCTCCCTAGTGGATAAGAACAGCTTGGAAGCTTATATAGCAACGGAAGAGCCGGAGATTTTGGAATAAAACAAGAGCTAAAAAAACAAAATAATCCATTCAACGAGATATCGCACGCTTTGCGAGCGATATCTCAGTATGAATAAAGGTCTGAAATCGGGGCAAGCTCAACTCCCATTTCAGACCTTTATTACACAGGTAATCTTTATTCTTTCATGTTTCTACCCCTTCACCGCTCCCATGGCCAGTCCTTCCACGAACTGCTTCTGGCAAAGGTATACCAGTACCAAAACTGGTAGTAAGCTAATTAGGGAAGTTGCCGCCATTGGTCCCCAATCCAAGCCCTTATCAGTGATAAATCCCGCAATAACCACAGGCAATGTCTTAGATTTATTGATACTTAAAATAACTGCAAAGAGGAATTCGTTCCATGCTCCCACAAAAGCCAGGATTCCTGCTGCCACGATTCCGGACTTTGTTACCGGAAAAACCACATAAAAGAATCGGCTGAGGAAATGGCAACCGTCAATTCTGGCAGATTCCTCCATTTCAATCGGAACCTGGGCGAAGAATCCCATCATCAGCCAGATTACCAATGGCAGGTTAAAGCTGGTGTTCATAATAATCAAAGCCGGCAGGGTATCAATAAGCTGTAGCTTTCGCATCACAAGGTAGATGGGAATGGCTGTAGCAATAGCCGGATACATTTTCTGAATCATAAACCAAAGGCCGAAAATCTGTCTGGTAAGGTTAGAGAACTTTCCCCGTACTAAACTGTATGCCGCCATGGAGCCAAAGAGCAGAGAAATGGCGGTAGAACTAAGACTTACAATCATGGAATTCATAAACTGTCGTCCAAGACCGTTCATAGACAACACCGTTTTGATATTTTCCATGGTGAAAACATGGGGAATCAAAAGAGGAGGATTCGCCAAATACTCCGCCCGAATCTTAAAAGCACTGGAAAAAAGCCAGTACAAGGGAAATAAAACCAGCAACATCAGCACAGCGGTAAACACTATACGAAAAGGCCTTCCCCACACATTTCCCAATATTTCATGCACCATGGAATCATTTGCATCTATTCTATGTTTCTTAGCCATCATTTTCTTCCTTTAAACCCTTTGATAAATCACCAAGTAAAATTATATTGATACACTGCTTTCGCATGATTGTGTTCACATTCATATTTCCATAAAAACTGTCTCTATAGGAGCAATCGACTTCATGATACAAGTTATCTTGCTGTCCCTATGCACTACAAAAACTCGCTCCTCCACCGCTTTTCTCCAGCGAAGGAAAAAGGAAACTGACAATGGTCATAGAGAAAACGAAGGCCATAGCCAGAGCCGCCGTATAGCCGGCATCAAAGAACTTTAAGCCTTGCTTGTAAATATAGTTCGGCAACATTTCCGTAGCATTTCCCGGACCGCCGTTGGTCATAGTATAGATGGTGTCAAACACCTTGAAAGCATCCACGAAACGTAGCATTAAAACAATAATCAGTAGGGACTAATCATGGGAAGCACGATTTGGAAGAAGATATGACGATTTTTCGCCCCATCTACCCTGGCCGCTTCCAGCGCATCCTGCGGAAGGGACTTAAGCCCTGCCATGGTAATGATGCATACCCAGGGAATTAATTGCCAGACATTGACAAAAATCACTGCCGGCATGGCCGTTTTTGGATTACTCAGCCAGTTCATTTGGGGTACACCCACAAAATGCAAGAGGTAATTGATGATTCCCGTACTGCCATCCAGCATCATACGAAATAAGGTACCAATAGCCACCGGAGCCATTATCATAGGAATCAAGAGCAAAGAAGTAAAAATGCGGTAAATTCTTTTGGTGCCGCAAAGCATCATAGCCGCCAAAAGCCCTAAAACCAACTCTAAAGATACGGAAACCACCGCAAAAAGAACCGTGTTCCCCACACTTACCCCCAAGTTTTTGTCTTGAAGCATCCGAAGATAATTCCCAATGCCGATGAACTTGGGAACGGCATTGGGAAGATTGATTTTGTATTGAAATAAACTGAGATAGAGGGAATACAGTAGGGGTAGCAAGGCCGTAAAGCCTAAGAACAAAATGGTAGGAAGCAGGAAAAGCCAAGACCACAGCCTTTCTCCTCTACCCCTATTTCCTTTTCTTATTTCTGTGCCATTCATACTGTATTCCTCTAACTTTCTAGCATATTCTTTTTTTAAAACTGTTTTTTGAGATAAGCAAAAACACTTCTCTACAAAATGGATTAATGATTATAGTTCTTGGTTCCCTCTTCAGGAGGAGCCTGCTGTAAAAGCTTCTTCCACTGCCGCCTTCATTTCCTTTTACAGTGGTCTCCAAATCGCTTTGTCCGGAAAGATATGCGGAAATCAAAGTGTTAAAAGCTGGTGTCTACCTGGTGGAAGCCGCCACTCTCCACCACATATTTGCGGTGTCCAGTGCCTCACGAACGGTATCCATGTATGTACCCTTAATGCCATCCTCTTCCCAGAAAGCCTTTCTCGGAGAGAGAATGCCATGGTTGTCGTAGAATTCCTTCTGCTTATCCAGGCTGGTATACATCTTGATCCACTCCCAAGCCAAATCCTTGTTCTTGGAGCCTTCAGGAATAGCGCAGTCCCATGCGGAAAGCAGGGTGATTCCTGTCTTCTCCTTAGGAATTACGGACAATGCCCATTTTCCAACTACCTTGGACTTTTTCAGGGTTGTCGGCATCCTGTACCAAGCCCAATGTAGGCCAGGTCTCACAAACCGCTGCATCTCCGTTTAAGAAAGCCTGAATAGACTGATCGGTTCCCCAGTTTAACCAGTTAGGATCCAGGGACTCCTGTAAAAGCATTCAAATGCTCTAAAAGCTTTTCTGGTTTCAGGAGAGTCTATAGTAACCTTCCAATCTTCATCCGCCCATGCACCACCGTTAGACCAAAGTACATAGTCAAAAACGCCGCCCAGCTGTCCGGTGATACCGGAAATGGAAGCACCGTAGAAGCCTTCATCCTTCTTGGTTACCTTCTTTAGCTCTTCTCTGTACGCTTCCCAAGTATCCGGAAGCCCGTTCGGGAAAAATGTCGGTACGGTAAGCAAAAAAAGCTGTGGTGTGGAAGCATTGGGGATTCCGATGTACTTGTCCTGCCACTTTCCGGAATTGGCAATCACATTGTCAATGAAGTCCTCCGCCTTTACGCCGTCCTTCTCCATATAGGGCTGTAAGTCTGTAAGATAAGGGGCGAACTCTCCATCCCACTGGCTAGCTACATCAATCACATCATAGGTTCCCGCACCGCTGGTAAAATCCAAAAAGCATCTTCTGGTGAAGCTCGGTGTATGGCATATCGATAACTTCCACCTTAGCACCGGTTTTCTCTTCAAATTCATCCACCATAGACTTAGCCGCATCTGCATAAACGCCGGACATATAAAGAACAGTCAAGGTTTCTCCACTGCCCTTTTGCCTTCTCTTCTCCCGCAGCGGCTTCGGACTTTCCCCCTCCGCCTTAGCAGATGCATCTCCGGCATTTCCCTCTGTCTTTGCTCCGCAAGCTAGTAAAGATGCCCCTAAAGAAAGGGCCAATACTGCGGATAAAACTCTTTTTCATAGCTTTCCTCCCATCTTTCTTGTATATTCTGAACAAATAACTATCTGCATTATACCCTACTTATGTAAGTTATCAATAAGCAAAAACACAAAATATTCCCATGCATTTTGGGCAAAACACACAAACAAACACAACTCGCACATATTTAAACAGAAGAAAAGGGGTTGTAAAAAATCAAAATAAGAAATAGATTTTTCGGCAATATAGGTCTAAATGAGGGGTAGTCTGAGCCCGTCGGTACTTGCGAAAAACAAGAGAATCGAAGTTTTTCGCTTAGTATCCAGAGGACAGACTTTTTCATCAGAAAAAGTCGTCCTGTAACGAGACCAACTTCCGAAGGAATTTGCTTTGCGAAGCAAAGTGAGCAGTGGTTAACAAAACCACTGCTCAGTCAGGCGAAGCTAGCGAGAGCGTGCCCCCAATTTAGACCTATATTGCTTAGAAAACTATTTTGATTTTTTTACAGCCCCTCTTTTACTTCTCTTTAATCTGTTCCCATAGTCCCCTACATCCCTCTAGGATATCTTCATAACAGGCTTGAAATTCCCCGCTATACCAGGGATCGGCAATGGGATGAGGATGGTCGGTATAATCTCCAAGGAGAGAAACTTTGCCTTTGAGATCTCCGCCTAGAATCCGCCTCATATTCTCCCGATTTCTTTCATCCATCCCTATGAAATAATCGTAATTTTCATAGTCTTCTTTTTGCAATTGGCAGGCTCTTTTTTTACTGCAATCCATTCCCAGGCCTTCCAGAATTTCCCGTACCGGAGGATAGACAGGATTCCCCTGCCCACGATAAATTTCCTCTGAAGAGGTGGCTTTAGAAGATACTTGAAAGTCTTCAGTTCTTCCATTCTCCTCCAAAATTCTTTTAAACAGAAATTCCGCCATAGGACTACGACAGATATTGCCATGGCAGACGAAACAGATTTTAAACATAGTATTTTTCCTCCTAAAATGCCGTGGATTGCCCTGTTTTGCAAAGTTTTCTACGGTTTTTCAAAAATCACATTATTTTAAAACATTATAGAAATGAGGTAAGTTAATGCAGTGTCTAACTTTTTAATGCAGTTACTTCCACATCTTTTTCTCGTGACTCCAAGTTCGCTCAAATAACTCATTCTTCTTAATAGCTTCCACAATAGGAATTAGTAAAATTTTTAATAATTGTACTGTTTCTACAAAACCAATTTTTACCAAGGCTTTTTTCTTTTTCACAAATGAATTCCACCTTATCCGCCTTGTTTCATCATCTGCGAATCCATCCTCAAAAGCAACAATTTCCTCAAGCGAAGTGCTACGGTGGTTAAAAGTCTCTTTTATCGCATTCATAAGTTCTGTTCCATCAAAATTATATCTGTCCGCCAAAACATATATATCATAAAAGTCCTTATATCTACTATTGGCAAGCCCGAGAGAAACAAATGCCTCAAATTTTTCTGCTACTACAGAATTAATGGAATAAGCATATACTTTAGGAATATCCATATCCAACAGTACAGGAAAATCCATTTTCATTCTTTCGGGATAGACTATATCTCCGAAGCCGATATCTATAGATATGGGCACTTTAGTTTTATCAAGATATCCTAGAATAGAAACCTTGACTCCATGATACTCCTTAAACTCAGTGATGTAGATTACATCTAATGTTTTCAAGTCAAAGCGTAGTGCATCATCACACTTTATAGAAAAGATTTCTTTAAATACTTTTTTCATCTCTTCTATATCATTTGAAATGCATTGTGCCAAAAGGTCAATATCAGTAGTAGCACGAGTATAGTCTCCATTGAATAATGCATATAAGAAAATTCCGCCCTTTAAAGTAAATCGCTCCGCATACTCTGAAATACTCAATCTATAAATGGTTCTTTCCAGGCCATACATTACAATTTTGTCCTGCATAGTCTTCTTTTCTTCAATCGCCTGCTTCTTCAACCTGTCTTTTACCGATATTGCACTTATCATACCAGCACCTCCAGATACTTGTTTATAATATCCTTACACTTAAGCATTTCTGCATATCGAATCAGCTTATTTAAATTACGATCTTTTCTATGAAGATAATTGCTAAGAACTTCCTTTGTTTCCTCAACACCCATTTTTTCTCTATAAAACACCAGATCCACAACCGTTTTCTCTATATCATAAATACGAAACTTATTATTACCAACTTCTATGATTTCTGCACCTACAGAAAAACGTTCCTCTGTAAAATAGTATATATTTAATTCCGGCCATTCCGGAAGGGTCGACACTCTTGTTTTTCTTGGAATTGCTATATCTATGGCATCCGTGCGATAAGTAGACAGGTTATAATAAACAGCGGCACTCAGGAGACAAATAACGCCATTGGGTACATAGGCATAAGCATAATAGAAGTCAGACTCTTCTCCATCAAAAATTCGTATTTTCATAATATTTCTTATTTAGTTTTTATGAGAATCCCTTGTTTAACCAATTGGTTAATTTTTGTAATATGACAAGCCTTTGTCTTTTAGTTCTTGAATAGAAAAAATCAATTGCTCATTGGAAACTTTTGAGTCTTCTTTCATCCTCGCCCACCTCTACATCTACTATTCATATAAATCTCTTTTTTTAAACAAAATGCGGCACAATCTATATTATGCCGCATTTTGTTTAAATTCATATTAGTCTTTTTATATTTCCGTGTCAATAAGCGTTGAAATGCCTAAGTGAAATGTCTAAGAAATTCTTATTTTCCCTGCCTGAAACTCATCAACTCTACTATTTTTCCTACCACTTTTTCGGCGTATAGTGAATCTCCGCCACAGTATAAACGGTAATAAACGCCTTCGGATCTTCCTTCTCCAAAAAGGCCATCAGCTTCTGATATTCCTGCCGATCCACTACCGCCACAATTTCCTTCTTCATCTCATGGCTGTAAGCCCCCATAATGTCATAGATACTCATGCCGCTATGGATGCGATTCAAAATAAATTCTGTAAGAATAGCCGCCTTTTTCCTCGGTGGTAATCACGCAAACTCTCTTTTTAATGGTCTGTCCAAAGATAAAATGGTCCAAAAGGATGCCATTAAAGTAGGTTCCCAACACCGATAAAAATTACACTTTTTTTGCATCAAAGGCAAAGATGGATAGGATAGAAATGCAAATCCCCTGCAAGTCCCATGGCTTGTCCCACATCCATGTGTAGATATTTCTGCATCATCTTTGCTACCACATCCAAGCCTCCTGAACAGGTATTTCGATTAAAGAGAATAGAAAGTCCGATGCTGACAAAGAAAAATGTAAGCTACCACATCTAAAAACATCCCCTGTTAAAGATTGATTATTGGGAAAAAAAGCTTTTCAAAGAGGAGCATAACCGCAGGCAACATGATGGTGCCATAGGCTGTTTTATAGGCAAATTGATGGCTTACAAAAAAATAAGATATAATTAACAAGAAGATATTCATAGCCATTACTAAAGTCGCCACAGAAAAAGGGTAGAAAATGATGAAGCACAATGGCCAGACCGGAAATCGAAGATACTGCCACATGACTGGGCACCTGAAAGAAAAAGACTGCGGCAGCCACTATGACTATGCCCACATTCACCATGATAATATCCTTCACTTTTGCAGAAAGCGCTGTATTCATTTTGTCGTCCCCCTTTGGAATTCTGCTACCAGTATAGCACTCTATTATAGCGGAAAAAAGACCTGCGAATGTTCACGAAGGGGTATTGATTACTCTTTTTTTATTTCTTTATCAACTGAAAAAATCTTTACTCTATTGATATTCACTTTCTGAAAGAAAGGCATCTCTTCCAAGACTTTTCTAAAAAGAAAAAAAGCATCTCCAAAACCTCTATAAAGAAAGAAAATGGAAATGCTTTTTTACATGTTTTTGATACTATTTAGTAGCCTGTTTCAATAGAAGTGTTTCAGTAGAAGTGTTTCAGTAGAAGTGTTTCAGTAGAAGCATTCTGATTTGTACGCTCTTCTTTACTGCATTATGCCTTCTTTGCAAAGCTGTAGGTATAAACGAATTGATCCGGAGTGTAGTTATCAAGCTTTACTCCGTCAACCTCTGCGTAAGGATAGCCGAAGTCATTTAAAGCCTCTCCATCCTGTGCAGGGTTCAAGGTAAGGTCTCTTCCATCGGACAAAATCATTCGCTCTGCATCGCAGTTACCAAAGTAGTATTCCTGCTTCTCCTTGGTTTCTGCCTGATCCTTTGTCCAATTATTCTTTAAAACAGCCTTTAACACATCGGCAGGATCTGCGGAAACCCAACCTGTTCCCTTCAAATAAAATTCTGCCCAGCAGTGCTGATTCTTCGTAATATCCTCTGCATTGATACGTATTCCGAAATGCTCTCTGGCAGGAATTCCGGATGCACGGCAAAGGGCTACAAACATGGAGTTGATATCAGTACATTTTCCGGTCATGGTGGTATCTAGAAGAGCACAAACATCGCCTTCTCCACAACCCTTCACGCTCTCATCTCGATTCATATTGGCAATAACCCAGTCATAGATAGTTCTTGCCTTCTCTAAATCTGTAGTCTTTCCTTCAGTTACTTCTGCGGCCTTGTTCTTCACCTGGTCATTTAAGGGAAGGTTCTTGGAAGGCTCCAGATACTTCTTCACATCATCAGGAAGTTCCGCCTTCTCATCCTCCTTTAATTCAGGGCTTACAATTTCTTCTCTCTTTACCTGTAAATCCAGCTTAACCACTCTATCGGCGGGCTCGGCATTTTCATCCCATTCCACATAAAGCATCTGATTGCCCCAGTCGTCTGTATTCATTTCCGCCTTAGCATTTCCGGCATCATACTTTACGTCCTCAACAGTCTGATACTCACTGCTTGCGGCACAGGAATCCAAAGGCGAACCTTCTTTCCTTTTTCATACTTGGATAAGTCAACGGTATTGTTTACCGTTCCCTCTACCACCTTCTTTTCGGAAACCTCTGCCTTTTCTGTTGCCTTCTCTGTGCTCTTCTCTGTAACGGCAACAGATTCCGTACTTTGCTCGGTACCCTTTGCACTACTCTCCACATTGCTTGATGCCTTATTTCCGCAGGCAGCCATTAGTACCCCCACTGTTCCCAAGAGCAACACGAACTTTAAGCTTTTTCTCATTTTTTCCTCCTTAAGCCACTCTTTTAAGCTGTAACGAAGAAGAGTATACGCCAGAGAACCACAGGAGAGAAATTGGATTATTTTATAAATTATCAGTTTTATTGCATAGACTTATAAACACCACTCCATTATTATAGTCTTAAACCACACTGCCAACGCGAAAAAAGAGCTTGTCTTACACGACAAGCCCTTTTTCCATTTTCCCTCTACAGCTTATGCTTTCTTTTGCCAATAAAGCACCGATTCCTCCGGATACTAATGCCAAAATTCCCACTACCAAGTAAATCCATTCAAAAGTGCCGCTGGTTCCGTAAATGTCTAATACCCCTTTATAGATGGAGCCTACCGTAAGTACTGCCACGCCGCTCTTCCAAAGGAAGAATGCCAAAGAGGTGAAGAATAGCTTCTTTTCCCCTGCCTCATCCCCATTTTTCCATAGGCAGATTCCAAAGGCGATTGCCTGTGCATAGGTTGATAAACTTTGGAAGGAAAATGAGGGTTAAGGGGAGTAAAAAGGCATAGCTCATAAAACACTGAGTACACGCCGTGGGAGAAAAGTCCGTAAATCTGCGCAAAAGCAAAGACAAAGATCGTTGTCAAGCCAATGGGGAGAAGAGACTTCCAGGACAGTTGCCCCTCTTTTTTTCATAAAGCTTCTCCATTTTCTCCATCCTTTCTTCTGCATTGTCCTTTCCGCTAAAGGAATGATAATAAACCACTTGATTCTTTTCCATGTTTTCTCCTTTATTAGTATTATGAATTCTTTCCGATATACAAAATATCGCTGACTGCTCGCTCGGAAATCTTATTTCCATTGGTGGTAGGGTTATTGACCACCTCTCCCTGAAAGACCATGGTGGAGGATCCGCCCCCATCCAAGTTGTAGACATTTGTCGCCCCTAAAGACTTCATAAAGTTTGCCAACTCGTAAAGGCTTAATCCCGTACTTTCAGAAGTTCTTCCGTCAGATACCACAAAGAGATAATGGTTCTTGGCTACAGTACCGATAGCTGTTCTTGGGTTGCTGGCCATCGCCATACCTACCTCATCATTTTCCGTAACGGCTATCTGTCCGTTCTCTTCAAGAACCGGTCCAAAGGAAAGAACCTGCCAAGCCTGCTTCTGAATAAGAGAGTCTGTAGTGGTGTCGGATTCGGAAATGAAGGAAAGGGTTCCATCCTTAGAAATCACCATATCTTCTCCGTTACTTCCCTGGTTTCTGTATACCACACCGTTTCGAATGACATAGCCACTTTGTCTTGCCCCGTAGTAGTCTCCGTTAATCGCTAAAACCGCATTGTTTTCCTCCGCCATATCGGAAGTAGTGTCGGTAATGTTTCTTCCATAGGTATTGTTTGCAAATGCGGAAAGAATACTTGTTCCGTCTGTTACCTCCACATCTGCCACATAAATATTACTATCATAGGCTCTATACTGAGTTACGGTAATTTTGCTCTTACTATCAGAGTACGTGCCGATTACCGTTCCGGAACTTGTGCTGCTTGTACTACCGGAGCTACCCTGTCCTCCCCGTCCCGGGCCACCTTGACCATGTCCGCCCGGTCCGCCATTTCCGGGCCCACCGAAGCCCTGTCCATTATCGAATCCACCATTTCCGCCAAAGCTCTGATCGGAGCTGTTTTCATCGTAATTCTCGTTATTCTCACCATCCTGATGATAGCCGTCTTGCTTAAATCCATTTTGCCCGGAATCATCTTGATTGAAGCCACTTTGTCCGGAGTTATTGGAACTTAAACCGTCCTGATCCTGATTAGCTGCATAGGCATTTTCCGCCTCTGTACTCTCCTCTTCATTTATAGACAGCCCGTTGGAATCTAAGTTCTGTCCCGACACCGTCTGCATGGGGTGGGGGATTACGAAGGTATCCAGGAGGGCATAGGAGGTAAATGAAGCCAATGCCACACCACATATCATTCCTGCTTTTTTTCCGTTAAACTTTCTCATATTTCTATCCTTTCCTTATGCCTGTACCTGCATAATCTGCTTGTTTTTCTCTTTTACGACTTCTTCAAAAACCGCTAATTCCTCATCCATTTTTCCGGAAAATGCCATAGAAGCTTCTGTCTTTGTTAATCCACGGGATCTCATAAGTTCTTTCTCCTCCACCCTTGCTTTCTTGCTGTTTTTCTTCCCGAAAATCCATTTCTTTTGCACGAAGTAGGACAGGCAGAACAACAAGCCTTCCGTTAAAATCTTCGCCAGGTACGGATTCATTCCCAAGCTTCCTACAATTCCCGATAGGATGAAGCTGTTAATTAAGAAGATAAATGCCGCCAATCCCAAATAAGAGAAGTACTCTTCCTTCTTAAAGCTCTTTAGTGCGGATAGATTCCACTTAGTTCCCTTCTGCACTTTAGCGTTTTCCATCCTCTTTTTGCTTTCTGCAATATCTTCCTTCTCTCCATCCGTGGAAAATACCATGGTCTTGTTTAAGAAGAAATTTATGTGTAGGGAAATGACTCTTGCCAGGAAATTCGATACAAACAGTCCTCCTGTAATCAGAAAGAAGAAACTGTAGAGCAAGAAATCCGCCAGGAAGGATACTAAGGAGCTGGCAGAGAATTTTAAAATCTGCTTGTAGATCCGATAGGAATCCTTCACCGTATCAAAATGGCTTTCCGCATTGTCATTGATATATACTGTTTCAATCGGTACTTCTTCCATAGGCACTCCTTCCTTTGCCAAATACAAAAGCACATTCATTTCATACTCATAACGTTCCCCCGGTATATCCAACATTTCCGGAATCATCTTTCCGGAAAATGCTCTCATCCCTGTCTGGGTATCCTTTACCTCAACCCCTGTGCAAAGATTGAAAACCTCCTTGGTAATGCCGTTTCCGATTCTGGAACGAAGAGGAGAATCCTTGGACTGGGTTCTGCTGCCAAGAATCAGAGTATCTTTTTTTCTCCTCTGCTACAGAAAGTAGATTAAGGGCGTCTTTCAGCAAATGCTGTCCGTCCGCGTCCAATGTGATAATTGTGAAATCCCCTTGCAGTCCCGCATTTTCCTTCTGCAAATATTCCAGTCCCGCCTTTAAAGCGGCACCCTTTCCTCTATTTTCCGGGAAGGACAGCACTCTGGCCTCCGTTTCCCGTTCTATCTTATGAAAGAGAGACAAATACTCCTCTCCCGAACCGTCATTTACAATCAGGCAATCCATTCCATGCTCTTCAATTCCTTTTACAAATTCCAATAACTGTATATTGGGTTTATAAGCCGGTATTAAGGCAATCCTCTTTTTCATGCTTATCCCTCCTTGTCTGCTTTAGTTTCCTGAAAGGAAGGTTGGAAGTACTTGCTTCAATTCCTTTCATGGCTGGAGTATAGGAGAAAAAACTGAAATGAAGCTGAAAAAGAAGAAAAAAATCAGTTTTAGCCATATCGGCAAAAAAAAATAAAATTTGCCGATATGGTATTGTGTTCTCACTCGTTAACGATATATTATATAGTGAACCATAACGGCAAAAAAACAAGAATTTGCCGCTATAGAAAAGAGGTCTGAATGAAGGATTATTTACTTAGGGATACGTTGCCTGACTATACCATTTCAAGACAGGATATCTTAAAGCTGGCACAAAAAAACAATCCTCTTTTTCGTGAAGGGCAACTTAAAGGATTACTGTCATACATGATTGAAAATTCAAAACTCGAACATATCGGACGAAACCAATATAGAAAAGTCCTAGATTCAGTGAATACAACAAAATATGAAAATAAATACTCCGATATTTCCTTACAAATAATTTCTATCATGGATGAAGAATTTCCTTTTGATTGAATACAGAATTTGGGAATTCCGATGGCTGAATGAATTTCTCAATCATCAGATTGGTCGCAATTACATCTTCCTTGAGGTGGAAAAGGACGGATGCGAATTTGTATTCGAGCGAATAGTATCTGAATTTGCGGGAAAGGTACTTCTAAAACCTGATTTAAACCAGATTCTTCGCTATGGCATCGATAACAGCATAATCATTGATCGCCTAATTAGTGAATCTCCAAAAGGAAGAAATAAGCAGCATCAACTAGCAATTGAAAAACTGATAGTTGATTTATTTGCTAACAAGCGACTGAAAGAAATGCTCTCTTTCGGAGATTATCCGGCGGCTTTGGAAGCTATTTTTTTCATTATATGAAGTCGATCAAGTGAAAATGTTTCGGTACGCACGACGCAGAAACAAAGAAAGAGAACTACGGGAATTCCTTCAAAATAAAACGAACATTGAGCTGAAAGTTGGGTGATGTATGATAACAAGAGAATTCTTCAAGAATAGCACTGGAAAATACAATTTGTAGCCTTATTGGAAATAGCTTTGCGCCGGATTGGAACCGCCTCTAATTTCCCTATCCCTCACTGATATCCGGCTCATAAATCCTGCGAAGCGCTTTTTGCTTTCCCAAAATCAGAACAAAACCGGCCAGTAAGGTGAACGTTCCGCCAATCGTAATGCACCACCGATAATCCAGAATCTCTCCGAGAAAGCCCATCACCAAAGAAAATGCACTGCAGCCGGCTGTAACCAGAACTCCTTCGAAAGCATTGACTCGAGACCGGAGTCTCTCCGGAATATAGCTCTGTACGGCTGCATTTCTTATAATGGCGCTGTTGCTCCCGAGAAAACCGCATATTCCTCTATTCACAAGCATCAAAGGATAAGGAAGCCAGAGCAAACACATGTCCATCGCGGAATATGTTTGATAGACAAAAAAACACGAAACCGAACTTTTTCTTATCCGGAATTTTTAATTCGATATTGTAATGCACTGCCGATGGATCTTCCTATAAACTCCACAACGGAAAATGCGGCATACATTGCCGCCGTAAATCCCGGAAAAGTACGGAAAAAAGCGATGAGAAGGGGAGAATAGGCACAGGTAACACCATTGCTCACCGCCATATATTCATAAAGACCCTAAAAGGCCGTGTTCTTTCTTTAAATACTGTACCGCCTCCCGTATGTCCGAGGCCCATGCCTTAAGAGAATAGGGTTCGGAATGATGCCGTTCCGTTTCATCCAGACAGAATAAAACTCTCCGTGATAGCGGCAAGAAGCGATAGTCCACCCTGCGCAATCAGAATCCATGCCACACCGAACGTGTCCAAAAGTACCGCGGCAAACGGGGTCATAATCACCGTTAAAACCGGATAAAGCATGGAAGATACCGCGTAACCCTTTTGCTCCGCGCCTTTCGGGATAAGCTCCGGATAAATACTGGTGAAGGCCAACTCGTCTACCGATCCGAGACAGGCCAGAAGCAAAGACAGCGCGAGATACCCGATATAGGAAAAGTCAAAAAAACAAAGAGCCATAGTCCCATGCCGAAAAATCAAAAAGGAATTTGCAACATCTCCCATGACCAGAAAAAGTCTTTCTCGGAAGTCGATCCATAATAGGCGCAATGACGATAGGGAATAAACAGGAAGGGAAGAAGCTGTATTGCGAGAATCAGAGCGGATGCCAAAGTGCTCCCAGTTTCATCGAAAACCAGGAACGCCAGCGCAAAACCTCCTGCAATTCCCCCGATAGTCCCCATCGTAGACGCAAGAATCACTAAGCTGAAATTTCGATT